>QFCG01000853.1_pt1 | contig 252696 bp, 215 predicted proteins | sample 5346041 | NCBI WGS metagenome assembly QFCG01 (sample SAMN09062254, study PRJNA434731) | Human gut metagenome, whole genome shotgun sequencing project. | isolation source: stool timepoint B gemcode assembly | host: Homo sapiens | collected 2015 | reverse complement strand
CCTGCACTTCTACTGATAGTAAGCCAAGTTCGTTTTGTAGTCCAAGCAACGGTTTCAAGCGGTAAAACCAGAAGTTTCAAGCCTTGGAACTAATAGTTTCATGCCTTGAAACCATTGGTTTCAAAGGTTGAAACTATCTGAAGCTATAACGAGTGGCAGCAGCGTGACGGCAAATTCTGCCATCACACTGCTGTCACTCGTTGCCGTCACCACATTTACATCTCAAAATCAATCCGTTATGTCTAAGACAATGACAGGTGACAGATAATATTTGTTTTTATTTATATAGGATGAAGAAAATATAGATGCTACTGATATTATTTGCATATAAACGTAACCAACAATCCTTTGTGATCGGTTGGCCATACATCAAGCGGCAATAAGAACTTATCTTTGGATGTCTCCTGCACGCGCTGTGCACGGACAATGGAGCCTTTCGGTCCGAAGATGACCGCTTTCCTTGCATCCAGTCCTTCGCCTTTATAGAAAATAAAGTCGATCCGGTCCCGCTCATCCGCTTTGGGAGCCCATGTTATTTTCTCCGGAGTTTTTGCCGGATTATCCGAAGGGTAAGTAAAGCCGGGATGCGTCAAAGGATTGGGGTATATCTTGCGGTAACTGTCGATAAATCCGGCTTCTTCCAGCAAAGTCGTTACTGTCCAGGGCACTACGAAGCCATTGTGATCGTACAGATTTTTGTTCTTTTCTATCCAGTCACGATGGGACGGTTCGTTAAAGTCGCCGCCGATAATCACTTTATACCCTGCTGCGAGGTCTTTTTCTGCCTGAGTGATAAACATTCGGATGGCGTCATCCCGCTGGGAAGCCACATTTACTTTCATAATTTCTTCTACCGATGCCGGTATCGGAATTTCTTTCCAGGTAGAGCCGTCGTAGCCACGGGCATTGTAGTACGCACAATCCAGATAATCCAGATGTGACGTATAAACAGCTACCTTATGCCCATTGACGGAACTCGTCAGACGGTAGATGCTTCCATGATCGTCTTTTTCGGGGAAAACAGTCAGCGAGTCGGTTATGGGATGTTTGCTCAACAAACCTGTGTCATAACTATAAAAAGAATAATACGAAAGCCCTTTTTCTTTCAGCGAAGCGCAGACGCGGGCCGTGAAATTAGTCTTATTATAATTGCGGACTTCACTGAAAGTCACAAAGTCCGGTTTCAAGCGGACAATCTCATTGACAATGGCATCGTATCCTCCCGGCACCATCGTGCCTTCCTGCCATACATTCCATTGCAGTACGGTAAATTCGTTACTTTTCTGACTTCGTGCAAAGACAGAAACAAATAGTAAAAGTGTTGTCAATAGTAAGTTGGTTAATCGCATTTTATTTATTATTTAGTGTTATATATATCATTAAATAGCTTTCCAGAATGACTGGAAATCACGGTATTTGCCGTAGCATACCAGTTCATCTCCTTCTTCCACCTTCTCATCGCCGGGCAGCTCATTCTTGACGTGAAGCTCCATCAGAGAAATGCCCAGACAATTAGTGACTTTGTTCGCCCTCTTCAATCCGATCAGCTTCAGATGAAACTCTTCGTCCATATTCAGCTCATTCACAAAGTATCCGACAAACTTCTTCGGAACGGTAAACTTCACGACATAATAATCCTGATCGATACGGAACGCTTCCATCGTCGCCCCAAAGTCGAGTAACTGCACCAGGCTGCGGGCGGCGTCCTCTTCCGGTGTCAGAATCTTCTCCAGGCTGAATGCTTCGAGTACTGCCTTGTGTACCGCATCAATGGCACGGGCAAAGATGCGGGGCACCTTTTTCTGCTTCAACAATGCGACAACACGTATCGATGCTCCAAAATTCTCGCCAATCGCCACAATAACGATATCTACGCTATTCAAAGGCAGCACCGACAAGGATTGCTCGTCCGTAGCGTCAATGACAAAAGCGGTGGCAACCTTATCTTTGATTGAATCGACACGGCTTTCGCTGATGTCCGCTCCAATAATTTCATGCCCCAATGCCGATAATTCCTCGGCAAGTACATGCCCATAATTTCCTAAACCAATAATAATATACTTCATGATGTTAGTTTATGATGATGTTATCACTCGGATAACGGTATTTTGTATTCTTTTTCTGCTTGACGATGCCCAGCATCAACGTAATCAGACCGACACGTCCGATAAACATCAGCAACGATACCAGCAATTTGCTTGCATCACACAATTGAGGCGTCAGATTCAAGCTCGATCCTACCGTGCTAAGGGCGGAAACACATTCAAAGGTCAGCGCCAGCAAAGAGGCTTTCGGTTCGAGTATGCTCAATATGAAGATAAAGAGAAACAGTACACCCAGTGACATGACGACCGTCGCATTGGAACGCCGGATAGAGTCATGAGACAATTCCCTGCCGAAGACCTCCACCCGTTCACTTCCCCGCAATACGGCTACAAGGTTCAACACTACCACTGCAAAAGCATTCACTTTGACACCGCCTGCCGTAGACTGCGAACCGCCGCCGACCCACATCAGGAAGAGATAAACCAACAGCGTCTGCACGCTCAATGATGCCAGATCGACACTGCTAAACCCAGCCGTTCGCGGACAGGTCGCATTAAAGAATGCTTGCGTCCATTTATCGGCCACAGACATACCGGCAAAAGAGGCATTCCACTCAAAAGCAGCAATGGCCAGTGTACCGATCAGCAAAAGCAGGAAAGTCATGATCAATACGATTTTCGTATTCAGATTGTAGAGGTGCTGCATCTTATGCCTTTCCAGTTTGCGGGTACGCACAAACGTCCAGAAATGACGCAAATGGTATAATACGATATCTTTGAAATTAACCAGAATCGGGAAGCCGATACCGCCCAAGATAATCAATAAAGAGACGGAGATGAACAGCCAGTTGTGGTTGGTCATCACCATCGAATTTCCTAAATTGCCTGAAAGTGTGGAGAAACCCGCATTACAGAAAGCCGAAATGGAATGGAAGGCGGCAAAAGCCAGTTCCTCTTCCAGATTCATCCCAAGCGTACCGTGAATGCTGAACCAGATGGACACCATGCCAATGCCTTCGATGACCAACGTAAATCCAAGGATATATAGTAGTGTGGACAGTAACGACCCCAACGAATTGGAACTGACCATATCACGGACAACGAGCTGATTGTAAATGGAAGTATTTCCCATAAAGAACATAGCGAAGAAACTGGTTAATGTCATCACTCCCAGTCCGCCGATCTGAATGAGCAGGATAATGACTACAAGTCCGCTGGTGGTGAAAGTGGTGGATACGTCTACCGGCACCAAGCCCGTCACACAGACGGCACTGGTGGCTGTAAACAGAGAATCGACCCAAGTGATGCCATTGACCGTACATCGCGGAAGCATCAGCAATCCCGTCCCTATCAGAATAATAGCCATAAAGCTGACAGCCAGTATCAAAGACGGATTCGTACGGCGTCCTAAAAGACGCACCAAGCCATTGGACAGGTTCAGCAGAGAAAAAACCAACAATAATATTAAATGATAAAACTTCCCGTGAAGGAATTCCCAGACTTGCAGAATTGCTCCCTCTTCTTCCGGACGATGGAAGATGACGGGAACCAAAGTTAGGTAAAGCAATACGCTCAATATCCATGCCAGCCTTCGATATTGCTTTTTCGTATTCCGGTATTCCAGCGAAATATGCAGGGTGACATCAATTAAAAAGATAATCCATACGGCTTTATACAAGATCTGTATCTGCTGTACCTCGACCGGGGACAATGGAAAACCATGTTCGTAAACCACTCCGACAATCAACAACAGAGATGCCAGATAAGTGAGTGCTTCTACCAACCCCAGCAGGATACGTACATAGGGCTTGAGAAGCTTATTCTGATATAACAGAAATTTATGATAAATCTTCATATCACATTTTTTTATTGTCGTATTTGCTATGCCGTGCAAACTTAACTAAAATAACAATCGAATTCGATTCTTTGTTGACAAAATTACACGAATATTAAAAATTTTGCCTACTTTTGGCAGCAGAAAACTAATAAACCACAATAACATGAGTGACAAAAGAAAACGGTATATCCTACCGGAAGAAGAAATTCCACATTACTGGTACAACATTCAGGCTGATATGGTGAACAAGCCAATGCCGCCGTTGCACCCGGGAACAAAACAGCCGCTGAAAGCGGAAGATCTGTATCCAATCTTTGCCAAAGAACTGTGTCATCAGGAGCTTAACCAGACTGACGCATGGATCGAAATACCGGAAGATGTACGCGAAATGTATAAATATTATCGCAGTACGCCGCTTGTACGCGCTTACGGACTGGAAAAAGCGCTCGGAACTCCGGCACATATCTATTTCAAGAACGAAAGTGTCAGCCCGATCGGTTCTCATAAACTGAACTCTGCGCTGGCTCAGGCATATTATTGCAAAGAAGAAGGCGTCACGAACGTTACTACCGAAACCGGTGCGGGCCAATGGGGAGCCGCCCTTTCTTATGCTGCCAAAGTTTTTGGTCTCGAAGCCGCAGTTTATCAGGTAAAGATCAGCTACGAACAAAAACCTTACCGCCGCAGCATTATGCAGACTTTCGGCGCGCAGGTCACTCCTTCTCCGTCTATGTCTACCCGTGCGGGAAAAGATATCCTGACGGCTCACCCCACCTATCAGGGTTCTCTGGGTACAGCCATCTCGGAAGCTATCGAACTTGCACAAATGACTCCCAACTGTAAATACACTCTTGGTTCGGTACTCAGCCACGTTACTCTCCACCAAACCATTATCGGTCTGGAAGCTGAAAAGCAAATGGAAATGGCGGGCGAATATCCGGACGTAGTAATCGGTTGTTTCGGAGGCGGTTCCAACTTCGGAGGTATCTCTTTCCCATTCATGCGTCACAACATCCTGGAAGGAAAGAAAACGCGTTTCGTTGCTGCCGAACCTGCTTCGTGCCCGAAGCTGACCCGCGGTAAATTCCAATATGACTTCGGTGATGAAGCCGGATATACTCCGCTGCTCCCGATGTTTACATTAGGACACAACTTCGCTCCTGCACATATCCATGCAGGCGGTCTTCGCTATCACGGTGCAGGCGTCATCGTCTCCCAATTACTGAAAGACAATCTGATGGAAGCGGTAGATATCCAGCAACTGGAATCTTTCGAAGCCGGCTGTCTGTTCGCACAGGCGGAAGGTATTATTCCGGCACCGGAATCCAGTCACGCGATTGCTGCCGCTATACGCGAAGCAAAGGCGTGCAAGGAAACAGGAGAAGAGAAAGTGATTCTGTTCAACCTGTCCGGACACGGTCTGATCGATATGGCATCTTATGACAAATATCTGGCAGGCGATTTAGTGAACTACGCACTGACTGACGAAGATATTCAGAAGAATCTGGATGAAATAGGAGACTTATCCAAGTAAGCCCCGGTTTCTGAACCGAATTCTGTAAGCATAAAAGCCCGGTATGATGCCGGGCTTATTTATTATCTCTACGAAACTATCCAAAAGAATACAGTCTTTTGTACTTTATTCATGGGGTATTTAAAGGAAATTACTATCTTTGGCGTCATTATTAATCTCGTGAACTAATAATGAGCAAGCTTAAGAAGATAGTAATCTACTTGTTTTTCCTATGCTTAGGAATGCATTCCGCCTTTTCTGAAACTCCGGAACAAATCACATTTTCCTATATTTCCATCAATGAGGGACTATCACAAAGTACGGTGTTCTCCATCGATCAGGATAAAAGGGGCAATATGTGGTTTGCCACTTATGACGGAGTTAACAAATACGACGGATATGCATTTACGGTTTATCAGCATAATGAGGATGACCCGAACAGTATCGCCAACGACATCTCCCGTATTGTAAAAACAGACAGTCAGGGACGCGTATGGATTGGTACACGTGATGGTTTGTCCCGTTATGATGAGGAAAAAGACATATTCCAGAACTTCTTCTATGAAAAGAATGGGAAACATTTGCAAGTTAACGGTATCGAAGAGATCTCACCGGAACAGTTACTTATCAGTACTCCGGAAGGGCTGATCATGTTCGATATCAAAGAATCCAAATTTATAGATGATTCTTTCAGCACAGCGATGCATAAGACAATCGCCTCCACTCTTTACAGACAGGGTGACCAAATTTATATCGGAACTTCGACCGACGGACTCTATACTTACTCTATTACTCAGAAAACTTTTGAAAAAGTGATCCCCATTTTAGGGACTAAACAGATTCAGGCTATTCTTCAGCAATCCCCTACCCGCATCTGGGTGGCAACCGAAGGAGCCGGACTGTTCCTGATTAATCCGAAAACGAAGGAAATAAAGAATTATCTGCATTCTCCTTCCAATCCGAAGAGTATCAGTTCCAATTACATCCGCTCACTGGCAATGGATTCACAAAACCGTTTATGGATCGGAACTTTCAACGACTTGAATATTTATCATGAAGGTACTGATTCTTTTGCCTCGTACAGCAGTAACCCCGTAGAAAACGGCAGTCTGTCACAACGTTCGGTGCGCAGTATCTTTATGGATTCTCAGGGCGGTATGTGGCTGGGAACTTATTTCGGTGGTCTGAACTATTATCACCCTATCCGGAACCGCTTCAAGAATATCCGCAATATTCCTTATAAAAACTCGTTAAGCGACAATGTAGTAAGCTGTATTGTCGAAGATAAAGACAAAAACCTGTGGATAGGAACGAATGACGGAGGATTGAATCTTTATAATCCGATTACACAGCGATTTACATCTTATACACTGCAAGAGGATGAAAGTGCAAGAGGCATCGGTTCCAACAATATCAAGGCGGTATATGTAGACGAAAAGAAATCTTTGGTATATATAGGTACTCATGCCGGCGGACTGAGTATCCTTCACCGCAACAGCGGTCAGGTAGAAAACTTTAACCAACGCAACAGCCAGCTGGTGAATGAGAATGTCTATGCCATCCTTCCCGACGGAGAAGGGAATCTCTGGTTGGGAACACTCAGTGCACTGGTTCGTTTTAATCCGGAACAACGGAGTTTTACTACGATTGAAAAAGAGAAAGATGGCACTCCGGTCGTCTCCAAACAAATCACGACACTATTCCGCGACTCCCATAAACGCTTATGGATCGGTGGAGAAGAGGGACTATCAGTCTTTAAGCAAGAAGGTCTGGATATACAAAAAGCATCCATACTTCCGGTTTCCAACGTCACGAAGCTCTTTACGAACTGTATTTACGAGGCTTCCAACGGAATCATCTGGGTAGGTACACGCGAAGGATTTTATTGTTTCAATGAAAAAGACAAGCAGATCAAACGGTATAACACGACCAACGGTCTGCCGAATAACGTAGTATACGGTATTTTGGAAGATTCCTTCGGAAGACTCTGGTTAAGTACCAACCGGGGGATTTCCTGCTTTAATCCGGAAACGGAAAAATTCCGTAACTTTACAGAATCGGACGGGTTGCAAAGCAATCAGTTCAATACCGCTTCTTATTGCCGTACATCTGTGGGACAAATGTATTTTGGCGGTATCAACGGAATCACGACTTTCCGTCCGGAATTATTGCTCGACAATCCTTATACGCCTCCGGTGGTTATCACCAAACTGCAACTGTTCAATAAGGTAGTCCGCCCGGATGATGAGACCGGTATTCTGACCAAGAACATCAGTGAAACGAAAAGTATCACACTGAAATCCTGGCAAACTGCTTTTTCCATTGAGTTCGTGGTATCCAATTATATCTCAGGACAACATAATACTTTCGCCTATAAGCTGGAAGGTTATGATAAGGAATGGTATTATCTGACGGACAGCCGCACCGTCTCCTACTCTAACCTGCCACAGGGAACCTACCAGTTCCTTGTCAAAGCAGCCAACAGCGATGGCAAATGGAATCCTATCCCTACAGCATTGGAGATTATCGTTCTGCCAATCTGGTATAAGACCTGGTGGGCACTACTCATCTTCTTCGCAACCTTCGCAGGTTTCATCACTTTTGTTTTCCGCTTCTTCTGGATGCGCAAAAGTATGGAAGCCCAGCTTGAAATAGAACGCAGAGACAAAGAACATCAGGAAGAAATCAATCAGATGAAGATGCGTTTCTTCATCAACATCTCGCATGAACTTCGTACACCTTTGACGCTGATTCTGACTCCCCTGCAAGAGATCATTAACAAAATCAGCGACCGATGGACACGTAACCAACTGGAATATATCCAACGGAATGCAAACCGCCTGCTGCATCTGGTCAACCAATTGATGGACTACCGCCGTGCTGAACTCGGAGTGTTCGAACTAAAAGCGAAAAAAGGAAACGCTCATCAACTGATACAGGACAACTTCCTCTTCTACGATAAACTGGCACGTCACAAAAAGATTACTTATACTCTACACTCTGAACTGGAAGACAAAGAAGTTCTTTTTGATGCCAACTATCTGGAACTGATAGTAAACAACCTCCTTTCCAATGCCTTTAAATATACGGAAAGCGGGCAAAGCATTACCGTGACTCTGAAAGAGGAGAACGGCTGGCTATTGTTACAAGTCAGCGATACAGGCATAGGTATCCCTATCAACAAACAGGGAAAGATATTTGAACGTTTCTATCAGATAGAAAGTGAACACGTAGGAAGTGGTATCGGACTTTCGTTAGTACAACGTCTGATAGAACTTCATCATGGGCGCATCGAACTGGACAGCGAAGAAAACAAAGGCAGTACATTCTCTGTCTATCTGCCACAGGATCTGTCGGTTTACAAACCTTCCGAGTTAGCTTCCAATAACGAACAGAATGAAGAAGAGCAAGTGTATTCTACCAATTCGAAAGCAATGTATTTCATCGACACGGAGAAAGTGGAAAACGAATCTGTGGAATCCGGTGATAAGAAGCGCGGAACAATTCTGATCGTAGAAGATAATAATGAAATCCGCCGTTACCTGAGTAACGGACTGGCGGATTTGTTCAACACACTGGAAGCCGGGAACGGTGAAGAAGCACTGGAAAAACTGAAAGACAACGAAGTGGATGTGATTGTCACCGACGTCATGATGCCGGTTATGGATGGTATCAAGCTATGCAAGAACGTGAAACAAAATATCCGGACTTGCCATATTCCGGTTATTATTCTTTCCGCAAAGACCGATATCAAAGATCAGATGGAAGGTCTGCAAATGGGTGCGGATGACTATATCCCCAAACCATTCTCTCTTGCCATCCTGACAACCAAGATACAGAACATGATGCGTACACGCAGACGGATGCTCGATAAGTACGCCAAATCATTGGAAGTAGAACCTGAGAAAATCACATTCAATGCAATGGATGAAGCCTTGCTGAAACGTGCCATGGCGATTGTGGAAAAGAATATGGATAACATCGAATTCTCTACCGACGAATTCGCCAGAGAAATGAACATGAGCCGTTCTAATCTGCATCTGAAACTAAAAGCAATTACCGGAGAATCAACCATTGACTTTATCCGTAAGATTCGTTTCAATGAAGCAGCCAAGCTACTGAAAGACGGACGATATACGGTAGCGGAAGTCAGTACTATGGTAGGATTCAATACACCGTCATATTTTGCCACCAGTTTCAAGAAGTACTTCGGATGCTTACCTACGGAGTATATCAAGAAATCAAAAGGATAGTAGTTAGACATACAGTATAGAGTCTTTTATAGCAATCGTGTTTTTTGTCTTTTTCCGAAAGAAAAATGCACCTGCCTTGTACCATATACCACATTTGGTATCGCACTATTATACCTCAAAACACGTTTTTTTCTTCTTTTATTGAATGATGACGGACTTTAAAATCATCCATCCAAACAACCTAAATTGTACAGAACCTATTCCATATCATATTACAATCCATAACATTATGACACATAAAAAACTAAAATACAGGAGATAAACAGCTCTTTTAAACAAAAACAACATATGTCTCAACAAATTTGATATCAAAAAAATCATTTTTGAACAAAGTATGAACAACCTAAATTAAAGAATCTAATTAATGAGGCTACATTTGCAACAGTAAAATAACACTTTTAATAATTATAAAACCTAATAAAGTATGAAGAACATCTTCTTTATTTGCTTTTGTGCGCTATTCGCATTTAGTGGATGCGCAGACGATGATGATGATCTATTAACCGGAGGGAATGTAGATATAGATCTGCTTCCTGATGCCAAACCAAACGATGTTGTTGATCCTCAAGTATTCGAGGCTATTAACCTCAACTACCCCGGACTGGAAAAAGTTAAAGAATTCTACGAGGCAGGCGAACATTATTATGCAGCCAATGCTTTATTGGAATACTATAGAACGAGAACCAATGTTACTAATCCGAACTTATCTTTAATTAATGTGACGATCTCAGAAGCAGAGCAGGCAAAAGCTGATTATGCACTGGTAGATTATCGCTTTCATGTTAACAACTTCTATGAAGATAAGGAAACCTTGAAACCCTATTCAGTAAAACAAGACGGAGGTATAAACTGGGAGTATTCACCGAAAGATGCATCTGATGAATATCAGAAACAACTTCATCGCCATCAGTGGTTCATCCCCCAAGCCAAAGCTTACCGTGTAAGTGGAGATGAGAAATACATTCAATCATGGATTGAGGTATATAAGAATTGGATAGAAAACAATCCGAAGCCTACAACAGGACCTAATACTACCTCATGGTGGCAGTTACAGGTATCTACCCGTATCGGTGACCAGGTACAATTGCTTGAATACTTCAAGAACTCTGTTAATTTTACTCCGGAATGGCTTTCTACATTCTTGGTAGAATTTGCAGAACAAGCAGATTTTCTCGTAGATTATCCGTATGAATCAGGAGGTAACATACTTATATCACAAGCGAATGCATTGGCTACTGCCGGAACGTTAATGCCGGAATTTAAGAATGCGGAGAAATGGATGAATACAGGATATCAGATACTTAGCGAAGAAGTACAAAATCAAATTATGAGTGACGGATGGCACAAGGAAATGTCGCTCCACTATCATATCGGTATCGTTGCGGATTTCTACGAGGCTATGAAATTAGCAGAGGCAAACCAACTCTCCAGTAAATTGCCGTCAGATTTTACAGAACCACTGCGTAAAGCAGCAGAAGTAGTGATGTACTTCACATATCCTAATTACTTTATCAAGGGTTCTGATAATGTGGTCCCAATGTTCAACGACTCATGGAGCCGGACACGTAATGTCCTTAAAAATACGAACTTTAAGCAATATGTGGAAATGTTCCCGGATAGTGAAGAATTGAAATATATGCAAACTGCCGGGAATGGTGGAACAGCACAGGGACGTACCCCCAATAATGATATGAAGCTATTCGACCAGGCAGGATATTATGTATTACGAAATGGTTGGACACCGGCTTCTACAGTCATGATTTTAAGCAATAACAAGAGTAATGATGCTTCTAATTCACTTAGTGCCTATAGTCATAACCAGCCAGATAATGGTACTTTCGAACTATACCATAACGGACGAAATTTTTTCCCTGATTCAGGTGTGTGTACTTATTATACCAGCGGTGGAGACAATGACTTACGTTACTGGTTCCGTGGTATCGATAAACACAATACTTTATCAATCGGAAAACAGAATATCAAAAAAGCAGCAGGCAAACTGTTGAAATCAGAGGAAGGAGCGACTGAATTAGTTGTATTTGAGAATCAAGGATATGATAACTTAAAGCACCGTCGTGCAGTCTTTTACGTAAACAAAAAATTCTTTGTATTAGTAGATGAAGGTATTGGAAATGCAGAAGGTACTATTAATCTAAGTTTCAATCTTTGCGAAGGCACTGCCAGCGAAGTTGTTATGGATACAGATAAAAATGGAGTCCATACAGCATTCAGCAATAATAATAACATTATAGTCCGCACTTTTGCCAATAAAGCAGTAACCTGTTCTCCATTCACGGGACGTATAGCCTATCTCGTAGACGGGGCTTACAACACACGTCAATCTTACACCATCGATATGAATAAGAGTGCTGATGAAACCGCACGTTATATTACAGTTATCCTTCCAGTCAATGGAAGTACTGATACATCCAGTATCTCAGCCAAATTCATAGATAGCGGATATTTCGAAAACAGCGCTTCTGTAGAAGTAAGTGTGAATGGAGAGACACATACATTATCTTATACCTTATAAACTAATAACTCTTAAAATATGAGATCTAAATTACTAAACATTACTTCAAGATTACTAGGAGTCCTCATAGTAATTGCAGTGACAATAGTCAATAGTTCCTGTTCGGATACAGAAACTACTGACTCTACGAAGTTTACCATTTATTATACAGGAATGACTGATATCGGTCCATCTATGACAGGAGTTATCAGTAGCCCGACTTACAAAGGCAGTGCTCCATACGATTTTGCCATTACCAGAATCACTCTTGATGGAGAACCGTTTTCCGATAGCATCTTCGCCATTGATTCGGAAACAGGAAAAATCACTTTAAATAGTACAAGCAATACTCCTGTCGGCCTATACAAACTATCTGTCGCATGTTATTCCAACAATAACAGATATGAATATACCGACATTGTGGAAATCAACATGATGAAACCTGTGCCTGATGGAATCAAAACAGATCCGGAGAAACTGCAGGTAGAATATGCAGATATTATCGACACAGAAAACAGCAATGAACTGCCCACCTCTCAAATTAGAACTGAAGGAAATCATATTTCTATTTCAAACTACACCATTGCTTCTGCAATGTGGAATGGAGTTGCAGTAGAAAGTCCCGAAGACTACTTTGCCGTATCAGATAAAGGTGAAATTTCCATCATCAAAGGAAATCAAAACATTCAGCCTGGTAAGTACATCCTATCATTCAAACTGACAACTGCCGCAACTGGAGAGGATCCTGAAAAAGGAATTTTCGAGAATGCGCTGGAAATCAATGTAACTTCCCGCCCACTTTCATTAATATACACTCCTGATGAAGGAAAAATAGAGGAAGAAGGAGAGCGTAGTCCTGAGACCACTTTCCAAAGTAATATTCCCGCATTAAAAGGTTCTGCGGAAGGGCTTGTATACAGTATCAGTTCAGTTAGTCCGAATACGGATAAAATCACAATTGATCCGACAACGGGCGTATTGTCTGTAGCGGCTCATCATGAATTCAAGGATGGAGAAAAATATCAAATCAGTGTGAAGGCTATCAATGAATTTTCCCCAGAAGGCGTAGTATTCGAGAATGTATTCACACTAAATACAGTTGAATTTATAGAACCGATAGCTAACTTCGGATACGCTGATGTAAACAATGTACAAGCTGTAGAAATCGACATTAACAAAAATGAGAATTTCAAAGGTGATGAAGTGAAATATGAATTTGTAAATCTGCCAACTGACCTTCAAGGTGAATTAGCTCTTGATCTGAATGGAAACATCGCCATTAAGAAGGGAAACAAAATTCCTGTCGGGCAATATACAGTTCAGGTTATGGCTACCAATACCAAAGGTTCAGAGACTGCTACATTTACATTAACAATCACAGCAAATCCGAACTATTTTACTTATTTCCGCTACGGAAATAACCTCGGATTAACTCCTATTGAAAACTATGCCGATCAATTCAGAATTGAGGCAGGCGGTAAACTTAACTCTGTAAAACCGGTTCCAACAGCAACAGATGCCAAAGATGGTTTGTCTTCACTAAAGTGGGAAGTAGAATTGAAACATAATCCCAATAATACAAAAGCGACTATTAATGAATCTACCGGACAGATTACAATAACCGGATTAAAACAAGGACAATGTGGCATGGTAATGGTTACCGCAACAGCCGGAGAAGGAAAAACGGCAGTTTCTGTAAAACAACCTGTATTTTTCCATTTCTCAATGATTTCAGACAGTAATGTACAATTAGAGTATACTCCGTTTGTCTTCCAGGTAAATCCGGCAAGAGGTGGTGAGTCAATAGCTCCAAGTTTAGGAGCAGGTATAGATAAATCTACATTCAGATTAGACTATCGCCGTGACTTCTTCTACTATAATATAGCAGGTCCGGATTCACATATAAGCGGGGCATTGGCACAAAAAGTAGATAACTTCTTATCGGAAATGTGGAATTCTTATGATGCGACAGCCGGTACATCCAGAAAACCGATGTCTTACTTTGAAAACACTACTAATTTAAGCAAAGCGTTAGGTTACATTGACCAGACAGACTTCAAAGTACACATTAACCCAAATCTGTGGCGCAACAAAGACGGCTACGCTAACGGGGCCATGATTGGTCAGATAACCTATGACGTCACCGGAAAAGATCCACAAGCTGCAACAAGCGGGGCACGGGTTTCTCCGATATTTATTTGGTTTGATACTAAGTTCTAATAAATACATGCAAAAATACACGTTATGTACTATACAAATATAATAAAATCAATTAGCGCAAGAGGGTTGTTCACCCTCTTGGCACTGATCATATCGATCAGCTTACATGCCCAGAACGCTACTGTAAAAGGTGTTATTGTAGATGAAACAGATACTCCTCTCATTGGAGCAACTGTTCAGGTTAAGGGAACCGCAACGGGAAGTATAACCGACTTTGATGGAAATTACACAATCAAAGCTAATAAAGGTGCGGTTATTACATTCTCATATATTGGATATAAGACACAGGAAATTAAATTCACAGGTCAATCGCCGCTTAACGTAAAGATGATTCCTGACAATCAGACACTAGATGAAGTGGTTGTAGTAGGTTATGGTACTATGAAACGCAGTGACCTGACAGGTTCCGTAGCTTCTATCGCCGCCAAAGATGTAGAAGGCTTCAAGACAAGTTCTGTAGCAGGCGCATTAGGAGGTCAGATTGCCGGTGTGCAAATCACTTCAACTGACGGTACTCCAGGCGCTGGCTTCAGCATCAATATTCGTGGTGTCGGCACATTGACAGGAGATTCTTCTCCACTTTATATTGTCGATGGTTTTGAAGTAGACGATATCGACTATTTGTCAAACTCTGATATCGAATCTATTGAAGTTTTAAAAGATGCTTCTTCTTCCGCTATCTATGGTGCGCGTGCCGCTAATGGCGTGGTATTAATCACAACCAAATCCGGTAAAACTGGAAGACCGACAATTACCTACAATGGTTCAGCCAGTTATCGTAAAATATCTAAAAAGCTAGACGTTCTTTCCCCATACGAATTTGTTAAGTTACAAGGAGAAGTTAATTCAAAATATTCAGACTCCTACTTCAAGCCGGGAAATGACGATAATGATATTCCCTACCGTTATCAGTCACTTGATGACTATATGGGTGTTAAAGGTGTTAATTGGCAGGATGAAACATTCAATCCTACCTGGTCACAAGACCATAGTTTGTCAATCATGGGAGGTACAGATGATTCTAAATACAACGCATCATTCTCACGCTATATTGAAAACGGTATTTTCAAGAACAGTGGTTTCGATAAAACTACAGGAAAGTTTCGCCTTGACCAAAAGTTAAGTAAAAGTTTGTCTTTCAATATCACCGTCAATTATGCACTGACTAACCGTAAAGGTGTAGGTACATCCGCAGACTCCGGTCGTTTCAATATGTTAGCGCAGATTTTAAGTGCCCGTCCTACTGGAGGATTAAAGCTGACTGATGATGAACTTCTTGATTCAGCTATTGACCCTGAAATGCTCGAATCTGGCGAAAGCTTGGCACAAGTGAATCCAGTGAAACAAACTGAATCAGTAACAAATACCAAACGCGCCGAAATGTGGTCTGGTAATGGTTCGATAAGCTGGCAGATTATTAAAGGATTGACATTTAAAACTGCCGGAACCTATAACACCACTAATAACCGTACAAATATTTTCTACAAAGATGGTTCCAAGGAGGCTTATCGTAACGGTCAGAAGCCTTATGGACGTACACAAATGGGACGCGACGTACGTTGGACGAACTTCAATAATCTGACTTGGAAACAGAAGGTTAAGAAACACAACTACGATGTTATGTTAGGGCATGAAGTTTCTTTCAGAAGCACTGAATATTTACTAGGCGAAGCAATGGATTTCCCATTCGATAACTTAGGAAATGATTACCTTGGTCTGGGTGCAACACCTAGTAAAGTAGAAAGCAGCTATAGCGAAAAAATGTTGCTATCATTCTTTGCACGTGGAAATTATAACTACGATAACCGTTATTTACTGACGGCAACAGTTCGTGCTGATGGCTCTACTGTTTTCTCTAACAAAAATAAATGGGGATTCTTCCCTTCATTTTCTGCCGCATGGCGTGTTTCCGAGGAAGCATTCATGAAAGATGTTGATTGGGTATCTAACTTCAAAGTTCGCTTGGGTTGGGGTATTGTAGGCAATGACCGTATCTCCAACTACCTTTCTATGGATCTTTACGAAGCTAGTAAATATGGCGTAGGCAACAATACGGTAACTGTATTGACTCCTAAACAACTGAAAAACGCTAATTTGAAGTGGGAAGGTTCAAGCACTATCAACTTGGGTGTTGACTTAGGTTTTCTTGATAACAGATTAAATGTTACTGCCGACTTCTTTGTCAAAAACACTAAAGACTTATTATTAGCACAGTCACTTGCCCATGTTACCGGATTTGATTCACAGATGCAAAACATCGGTAAGATTCAGAACAAGGGTATTGAACTAAGCTTAAATTCGACTAATATTCAGACACGTGATTTCAGTTGGCAAACCAACTTCAATATTTCATTTATCAAAAACACATTAAAAGGATTAGCTTCAGGCGTTGAATCGATGTACGCCCGCTCCGGATTCGACAGCAACTTTACTGCTTATGATTATATTGCTACTGTAGGCCAATCACTCGGCTTGATTTATGGATATGAATTCGATGGAGTTTATCAAAGTTCTGACTTCTATACTACGCCAGACAATCAACTGATATTGAAAGAAGGTGTTACAAACAATGCACGATATGGCACTGTGAAACCAGGAGTAGTTAAATATAAAGACCAAGATGGCGACGGCATAATCACGACCAATGACCGCACGGTAATTGGTAACGCTATGCCCAAATGGTTTGGTGGTATTACAAATACATTTGACTATAAAGGTATCGACTTCAGCTTCATGCTTCAGTTCAACTATGGCAATGACATATATAATGCAACTCGTCTATATTCTACACAATCCAGAAACGGACGTAGAAATATGCTGGCTGAAGTAGCTGACCGTTGGAGCCCGACAAATACTTCCAACCTGGTTCCTTCACAGGATGGATATATTGTAAATGATGTATATTCCCGCTTTATAGAAGACGGATCATTCTTACGTCTGAAGAATGTAACTTTAGGATACACTTTGCCGCACAAATGGACTCGTAAATTTCATGTATCCAGACTCCGTTTATATGCAACCGGTCAGAATCTGTTCTGCGTAAGCGGATATAGCGGCTATGACCCGGAAGTAAACAGCGCAAGCAATACCCCGATGACTCCGGGACTGGACTGGGGTGCTTATCCAAAAAGTAGAGTATTTACATTTGGTATCGATCTTCAATTCTAATTCATAAAACATATCACATGAAAAAAATAATATACTATATAGCAATGTCGGTAATGTGTTTGCTTCCTTTTTCTTGTTCACTTGAGGAAGAAACCAGAACTGAAGTAGAAAAGAAAAACTACATGAACAATGCGGAGGAAGCAAAAGACGTATTGCTTGGAGTTTATCGTACAAACACTTTAGATGCCATGTATGGATATTACTTATCCATACTCTTTAACTTGGGAACGGATATTTCACAAGTGGAAGGTAGCGGTAATGAAAATTTCCGTATCATTCCGACAAACTCATTCCCAACCACTCAGTCTGAAGTACAGCAAACATGGGCAGCACTTTATACCGGTATTTACAGAGCAAATGATTTTCTGGAACGTATCTCAAATAAAATAGGATCATATACTACAACTGACAAAAAACTCGCCACCTTATACATTGCGGAAGCGAGAGCTTTAAGAGGTATGTTCTACTTTGAATTAGTACGCCGATTTGGAAATGTTGTCTTAATGACAAGTACTCAGATGTCAAATCAGAATCCGGCTACATATGTACAATCAGCTCCAGAAAAGGTATACGAATACATAGAAGACGACTTGTTGTACGCTTGCGACATTTTACCATATGCGACAGATGACCAATATCGCGAAAGCAACGACTATCGTTTCTCAAAAGGAGCAGCATTAGGCTTATTGACCAAAGTTTATGCTACCTGGGCTGGCTATCCGGTAAAGGATGAATCCAAATGGGAAGCTGCTGCAAAAACCGCACGCATTTTGGTAGAATCCGGCAAACATGGACTGTTGAAAGATTACGAACAACTATGGAAGAATACCTGTAATGGCACTTGGGACCCGACTGAAAGTTTGATTGAAATATCATTTTACTCACCGACAGTATCAGGCAACAGTGATCCGGTAGGACGTATCGGTAAGTGGAACGGAGTTAAAACAACCGCTATTGCAGGTGTACGCGGAAGTTGTGCAGCTAACGTAAAAGTAGTTCATACATTTGTGCTTGACTGGAGAGAAGATGTATCGGATATCCGTCGTGATTTATCTATAGCCAACTACCAATATACTGACACAAAAAAATCTCTTTGGGTAGCCGGCGCCAGTGATACAGATGAAAGTGCAGCAGAGAAAGATGCTGATCCTACTAAAGCTCAGAAAAATAAGCAAAACTATACTCCTGCAAAATGGGATATTCAGAAGTATGTAACAACAAATAGTTTCATCAACAATGATAAATCTAATGTGAACTGGTATTTCTTACGCTATGCAGACGTATTATTGCTTTATGCAGAAGTATTAAACGAATGGAAACATGGTCCCGATGCTGAGGCATATAATGCAATCAATGCCGTACGTCGCCGCGGTTATGGCAATCCAAGTAACACAAGCGCATGCGATCTGCCACAAGGACTCGATGAAACAAGTTTTCGTGAAGCAGTCCGCAAAGAACGCAGTTATGAATTATCATTTGAAGGACACCGTCGTCAAGACCTAATCCGTTGGGGTATTTATTATAAAACAGTGCAAGCGACCGCTAAAGAATTAGGTTATTGGTGGGAAGGTACAGGATCACCAAATTATTCAGTAGCCACTTATACAGAAGAAGGCAAACATGAGCTGTTCCCTATTCCACAACGAGACATGGACTTGTGCATCCAATTTAATCAAAATCCCAAATGGTAACTGAATAAAACTCTCTCCAATATGCTTGTGACACGGCATATTGGAGAATATTAAAATCATTTTCGACAAATTCAAAACTAGAAAAGCAGGTATTGAATGCCTTTTAAACAATCCTATCACATAATTTAAACCCATTCATCTACTTTTGCATCAGTTACAAAACTTCTAAAAACAATCACTTAAAATGAATAACATGAAAAAGAAACTTGTTCTCTTTGCTTCGGTTGCCATTGCACTTGCATCGTGCCAGACAACTCCAAAGGAAGACTACAGTTGGATTAAGAAAGGGCTGGATGTAGCTTCTGCCCAGTTACAACTTACAGCAGAAGAAATTGACGGAACCGGTAAGCTTCCACGTTCAATCCGCACCGGATATGACATGGATTTCCTCTGCCGCCAATTAGAAAGAGATCCTTCCACTTTTCAGGATTCACTTCGTCCGCAACCTACTGCCGAACAAATGGGCAAACGTCGTTTATGTGTAGTATACGACTGGACAAGCGGTTTCTTCCCCGGATCACTGTGGTACGCATACGAACTGACCGGAAATGATACACTGAAAGCGGATGCCATTCAATATACAAACCTGCTGAATCCGGTACGCTATTATAAAGGTACACATGATTTGGGATTTATGATCAACTGCAGCTACGGAAACGCTGAGCGTCTGGCTCCTAACGATACCATCAAAGCTGTCATGAAAGAAACTGCCGATAACCTGAGCGGACGTTTCAACGATTCAATCGGAGCCATCCGTTCATGGGACTTTGGCAGCTGGAACTTCCCGGTAATCATCGATAACATGATGAATCTGGACCTTCTGTTCACTGTAAGCAAATGGACAGGCGACAACAAATACAAGGATGTCGCTATCAAGCATGCTATCACTACGATGAAAAATCATTTCCGTCCTGACTATACTTGCTGGCATGTAGTAAGCTATAACAACGACGGCACAGTAGAACGCAAACAGACTCACCAGGGTAAAAACGACGATTCTTCATGGTCGCGCGGACAGGCTTGGGCTGTATACGGATACACTTCCTGCTACCGCGAAACAAATGACACTACCTTCCTGAACTTTGCCGTAAACATAGCCGACATGATCATGGAGCGCGTGAAAACAGACGATGCAATTCCTTACTGGGACTACGATGCTCCTGTCACCGAAGAGACTCCACGCGATGCTTCGGCTGCTGCTGTAACAGCCGCAGGATTCATTGAACTTAGCACAATGGTACCCGACGGAAAGAAATATCTGGATTATGCAGAAAAAATTCTGAAAAGCCTTTCAAGCGACGCATACCTTGCCAAAGTCGGCGAAAACCAGGGATTCATCTTAATGCACTCTGTCGGATCATTGCCTAACGGTTCTGAAATCGATACTCCGCTGAATTATGCTGACTACTACTATTTGGAAGCATTGAAGAGATTCATGGACTTGAAGAAGTTGAGATTGGAGAATGGAGAGGTGAAAGTTATTGAGTAACATAGCTGAGAAAATTCAAATCTAAATTGTAATTTGCAGAATAATAAATGATATCATGAATAAAACTCTGAAATATATCGTCCTGCTGACATTTGCTTGTTTCGTAGGCAAAGGCTATGCCCAAGAGTTGAAAAGCGAGGTATTCTCGCTTCTCAACCTGGACTACCCCGGATTGGAGAAAGTAAAAGCCTTACATCAGGAAGGCAAAGATGAGGATGCCGCAAAAGCACTGCTCGACTACTACCGTGCACGTACGAATGTGAAGACTCCGGATATTAATCTGAAAAAGATCACTATCGGCAAAGAAGAACAGCAATGGGCGGACGACGGATTGAAACATACATTCTTTGTTCACAAAGGTTACCAGCCTTCTTACAACTACGGAGAAGATATCAACTGGCAATACTGGCCGGTGAAAGACAATGAACTCCGCTGGCAGTTGCACCGTCATAAATGGTTTACTCCGATGGGTAAGGCATACCGTGTATCGGGTGACGAGAAATATGCCAAAGAATGGGCATACCAATACATCGACTGGATCAAAAAGAATCCGTTGGTGAAGATGGACAAGAAAGAATATGAACTGGTAAGTGACGGTAAGATTAAAGGCGAAGTGGAAAATGTACGTTTCGCATGGCGTCCGCTGGAAGTAAGTAATCGTCTGCAGGATCAGACTACACAGTTCCAGTTGTTCCTCCCCTCTCCTTCTTTCACTCCGGATTTCCTGACTGAATTTCTGGTGAACTATCATAAACATGCCGTACATATTCTGGCTAATTACTCTGATCAGGGTAATCACTTGTTGTTCGAAGCTCAGCGTATGATTTATGCAGGTGCATTCTTCCCGGAATTTAAAGAAGCTCCGGCCTGGAGAAAAAGCGGTATCGACATTCTGAACCGTGAAATAAACGTACAGGTTTACAACGATGGCGGTCAGTTTGAACTTGACCCGCATTACCACCTTGCTGCTATCAATATCTTCTGCAAGGCACTGGGTATTGCGGATGTTAACGGATTCCGTAATGAATTTCCACAGGAATATCTGGATACCATCGAAAAGATGATCATGTTCTATGCTAATATTTCTTTCCCGGATTACACAAATCCATGTTTCAGTGATGCTAAAATCACAGAAAAAAAAGAAATGCTGAAGAACTATCGTGAATGGAGCAAACTGTTCCCCAAAAACGAAACTATCAAGTATTTGGCAACAGACGGCAAAGAGGGTGCATTACCTGATTATATGTCGAAAGGTTTCCTGAAGTCAGGTTTCTTTGTATTCCGCAATTCCTGGGGAATGGATGCTACACAAATGGTAGTAAAAGCCGGTCCGAAAGGTTTCTGGCATTGTCAGCCGGATAACGGTACTTTCGAAATGTGGTTTAACGGCAAGAACCTGTTCCCCGACTCCGGTTCGTATGTATATGCAGGTGAAGGCGAAGTGATGGAACAACGCAACTGGCACCGTCAGACTTCCGTACACAACACCGTGACTCTGGACAATAAAAATCTGGAAACAACCGAATCTGTTACTAAACTGTGGCAGCCGGAAGGCAATATCCAGACATTGGTTACAGAAAACCCAAGCTACAAGAACTTCAAGCACCGCCGTTCGGTCTTCTTCGTAGACAATACCTACTTTGTCATTGTAGATGAAGTATCAGGCAGCGCCAAAGGTTCTGTCAACCTGCACTATCAGATGCCGAAAGGTGAGATAGCCAACAGCCGCGAAGACATGACATTCCTGACTCAATTCGAGGATGGAAGCAACATGAAACTTCAATGCTTCGGCCCTGAAGGCATGAGCATGAAAAAAGAGCCGGGATGGTGTTCTACTGCATATCGCAAGCGCTACAAACGTATGAATGTTTCATTCAACGTAAAGAAAGACAATGAGAATGCGGTACGTTACATCACAGTTATTTACCCAGTCAAGAAGAGCGCAGATGCCCCTAAATTTGACGCTAAGTTCAAGAACAAAACGTTCGATGAAAACGGACTGGAAATAGAAGTGAAAGTAAACGGCAAGAAACAGTCATTAAAATATAAATTATAATCCAGTGACCAGCGAGGCACTGAGACCAGATTTCCATGCGGATATATGCCCGCTACGGAAAAGGCCTCGGCTCCTCACTGGTCATTTTTTATCATCAGATGTTATTTCTATCATGAAAAGCAATCCCTCTACCTTACTGCTTCCATTGGCTGCACTAAGCCTCGCTTCCTGTGCCAACCAGAAAAAAGAAGAAACCAAACGTCCGAACATCATCTTCATGATGACCGACGACCATACCACCCAAGCTATGTCCTGCTATGGTGGCAACCTCATCCAGACTCCCAATATGGATCGTATAGCCAATGAGGGTATCCGTTTTGACAATTGTTATGCAGTCAATGCCCTTTCCGGTCCTTCACGTGCCTGCATCCTCACCGGAAAATTCAGCCATGAGAACGGCTTTACCGATAATGCAAGCACCTTCAACGGTGATCAGCAGACATTCCCGAAACTACTTCAACAAGCCGGTTATCAGACTGCCATGATCGGTAAATGGCATCTTATCAGCGAACCGCAGGGATTTGACCACTGGAGCATACTCAGCGGCCAGCATGAGCAGGGCGACTACTACGACCCTGACTTCTGGGAAGACGGAAAGCACATCGTAGAAAAAGGATATGCAACGGATATTATCACCGACAAGGCAATCGATTTCCTCGAAAACCGCGACAAGAACAAACCTTTCTGCATGATGTATCATCAGAAAGCTCCCCACCGTAACTGGATGCCCGCCCCCCGCCATCTGGGTATATTCAACAATACTATTTTCCCCGAACCCGCAAACCTGTTCGATGACTACGAAGGACGCGGGAAAGCGGCACGGGAACAAGATATGTCGATCGAGCATACGCTGACGAATGACTGGGACTTAAAACTGCTCACTCGCGAAGAAATGCTGAAAGATACGACAAACCGCCTGTATAGCGTTTATAAGCGCATGCCTGTAGAAGTACAGGACAAATGGGATTCCGCCTATGCACAGCGCATTGCCGAATACCGCAAAGGCGACCTGAAAGGCAAGGCATTAATCAGCTGGAAATACCAGCAATATATGCGCGATTATCTGGCTACCGTTCTGGCTGTAGACGAGAATATCGGTCGTCTGCTGAATTATCTCGAAAAGATCGGCGAACTGGACAATACCATTATTGTCTATACTTCCGACCAAGGATTCTTTCTGGGTGAACACGGCTGGTTTGACAAACGATTCATGTACGAAGAATGTCAGCGTATGCCGCTTATCATCCGTTATCCGAAGGCCATTAAAGCTGGAAGCACCAGCAACGCCATTAGCATGAACGTAGACTTCGCCCCCACTTTCCTTGACTTTGCCGGTGTAGAAGTGCCATCTGATATTCAGGGAGCATCACTGAAACCAGTATTGGAAAACGAAGGCAAGACTCCTGCCGACTGGCGTAAAGCAGCCTACTATCATTATTATGAATATCCGGCAGAACACTCCGTAAAACGTCATTACGGCATTCGCACGCAGGACTTCAAACTGATTCATTTCTACAACGACATTGACGAATGGGAAATGTATGACATGAAAGCCGATCCGAGAGAAATGAACAATATCTTCGGAAAAGCGGAATATGCTAAGAAACAAAAAGAGTTGATGCAACTACTTGAAGAAACTCAGAAACAATATAAAGACAATGATCCCGATGAAAAAGAGACAGTGCTTTTCAAAGGAGACAGAAGACTGATGGAAAATCGATAAATAACCCAAAACAATCATATCATGGACAGAAGAAATTTTATAAAGAATACTGGCTGGTCTTTTTTAGGACTGGCAGCATCCGGCAGCCTGCTCGGCTCTTGTGCGGCAGGAAGTAAAGAAGCCAAAAAGAAAATGCCATCGGCAAGTGACCTCAAAATGTACTGGGGAGACCTGCACAACCATTGTAACATCACATACGGACACGGCGATATGCGCGATGCTTTTGAAGCAGCGAAAGGACAGTTGGATTTTGTAAGTGTAACACCCCACGCCATGTGGCCGGATATCCCCGGAGCAGACGATCCACGCCTGAAATGGGTAATCGACTACCATACCGGTGCTTTCAAACGTTTGCGCGAAGGCGGATATGAGAAGTACGTAGCCATGACAAACGAATATAATAAAGAAGGAGAATTCCTCACTTTCGTTGGATATGAAGCACACAGCATGGAACATGGCGACCATGTTGCCTTGAACTACGATCTCGATGCACCGCTTGTAGAATGCACTTCCATCGAAGACTGGAAACAAAAGGCCAAAGGACACAAAGTATTCATCACTCCGCACCATATGGGCTATCAGGGTGGTTATCGCGGCTATAACTGGAAATGCTTTACCGAAGGAGACCAGACCCCGTTCGTAGAAATGTATTCCCGTCACGGTCTGGCTGAAAGCGATCAGGGCGACTATCCATACTTGCACGATATGGGCCCCCGCCAATGGGAAGGAACCATTCAATATGGTCTGGAACTGGGTAATAAATTCGGTATTATGGCTTCTACCGACCAACATTCGGGTTATCCGGGCAGTTATGGCGACGGCCGTATCGGTGTACTGGCTCCGTCATTGACCCGCGACGCTATATGGGAAGCACTTCGCACCCGCCACGTATGCGCCGCAACCGGCGATAAGATTTTGATTGACTTCCGCCTCAACGACGCTTTCATGGGTGACGTAGTGCGTGGCAACAGCCGTCGCATTTATCTGAACGTTACCGGGGAAAGTTGCATCGACTATGTGGATATCGTCAAGAACGGTCAGATTCTGGCCCGCATGAATGGTCCGTTGACTCCGGTTGCCCCCGAAGGTGATACTGTCCGCTGCAAAGTGAAAGTAGATTTCGGATGGAACCGTGAAGAGCAGTATGTACACTGGCAAGGTAAATTGTCTGTAGACAAAGGACGCATTCTGAGCGTCACTCCATGTTTCCGCGGTGCGGCCTTCACTTCTCCGCAAGAAGGGGAAACAGAATTCCATACTCACGTAAACCGCATTGTATCCGCAGACGAAAAAGAAACCGAACTGGATATGTACAGCAGCAAGAATCCGAATACGACTACCGCTGCCATGCAAGCTGTCATCCTCGAAGTAGAGATGCCGAAAGACGGAAAAGTGATTGCTGATTTCAACGGCAAGAAGTTTGAACACACATTGGGCGAATTGCTCGAAGGCTCACGTTCGCACTTCATGATCGGCTGGCTGAGCGAAGCGATTCTCTTCAATCGTGCTATGCCCGAAAGCTGTTTCACTGTGGAACACTATATGGAAGATAAAGAGCCTCAGCGTGATACAGATTACTACTACGTGCGTGTTCGCCAGCGTGACGGGCAATGGGCATGGAGTTCACCTATCTGGGCAGAAAGAGTATAAACTGGTATATGAAAGAAAACAGTTGCTTTGCTTGTGCCAAGCCGTTGGCACAGTTGTGTCAAGCTGTTGGCACTGCTATGCCAAGCCTTTGGCACAAGCGTGCCAATACGGTGGCACAAGCATGGCACAGTATAAACGAATTTAAAACATACCTAGTTATATGGAAAAAGAATACGCTATAGGAATTGATCTGGGCGGGACTTCGGTGAAATATGCTCTTATTGATAATAATGGGGTATTTTACTTTCAGGGGAAGTTGCCGTCGAATGCCGACGTATCAGCCGAAGCTGTCATCGGGCAATTAGTCAAGGCAGTCAAGGAGGTGAAAAACTTTGCTGAAGCAAAGGAATATACAATAGCCGGTATCGGGATAGGGACGCCGGGAATTGTCGATTGTACGAATCGTATCGTATTGGGAGGTGCGGAGAATATTCAAGGCTGGGAAAATCTGAAACTGGCAGACCGGATGGAAAAAGAGACCGGACTTCCTACCCAACTGGGAAATGACGCTAATCTGATGGGACTCGGCGAAACGATGTACGGAGCCGGAAACGGAGCCACTCATGTGGTCTTTCTGACTGTAGGAACCGGTATCGGTGGCGCAGTCATAATTGACGGCAAACTGTTTAACGGATACGCCAATAGAGGTACTGAATTGGGACATGTCCCCTTGATAGCTAATGGTGAACCTTGCGCCTGCGGTTCAATAGGATGCCTTGAACATTATGCTTCCACTGCCGCACTGGTCCGTCGTTTCAGCAAACGGATAGCCGAAGCCGGCATCTCTTATCCGAATGAAGAAATAAACGGAGAATTGATCGTCCGTCTCTATAAACAAGGAGATAAGATTGCGGCTGAGTCGCTGAACGAACATTGTGATTTCCTCGGTCACGGCATTGCCGGATTTATTAATATCTTCAGCCCTCAAAGAGTCGTTATCGGCGGAGGACTGTCCGAAGCCGGAGACTTTTATATTCAGAAAGTAAGTGAGAAAGCCCTTCGCTATGCCATCCCCGACTGTGCCGTGAACACGGAAATCATGGCGGCCTCTTTAGGCAACAAAGCCGGAAGTATCGGTGCCGCCTCCCTCTTTTTAAATAGAAAACCGAATTAAATGAAGAGCAGAAAACCTTCTCAACTTATTTAAGATTATGAAGAAAAATCTAGGAATGCTGGCGCTGATTATGGCGTTCTGGTTCACTATCTCGTTTATTACCAATATTCTGGGACCGCTTATTCCGGACATTATCCACAATTTCAATCTGAGCGATCTTGCGATGGCGGGGTTTATCCCGACTTCCTTCTTTCTGGCTTACGCCATTATGTCCATCCCTGCCGGACTACTGATCGACCGTTTCGGTGAAAAGCCTGTCTTGTTCTGTGGATTCCTGATGCCGTTTATCGGAACCATCCTGTTCGCCTGTATGCATACTTATCCGATGTTGCTAGCTTCATCTTTCATCATCGGTCTGGGAATGGCAATGCTGCAAACCGTGCTGAATCCGCTCCAACGTACTGTAGGAGGAGAAGAAAACTATGCTTTCATCGCTGAACTGGCACAATTTATGTTCGGTATCGCCTCCTTCCTAAGCCCGTTGGCATATACTTATCTGATTCGGGAACTTGATCCTGCCACTTATACAGCAGGAAAAAGCCTTATCCTTGACTTGCTGGCGGATATGACGCCACAAGATATGCCTTGGGTATCTCTCTACTGGGTATTTACCTTATTGTTGCTGGTGATGCTGATTGCCGTCGGCGTTTCGCATTTCCCGAAGATTGAACTGAAAGAAGATGAGAAAAGCGGATCGAAAGATTCCTACCTCGCCCTGTTCAAGCAGAAATATGTATGGTTGTTCTTTCTGGGAATCTTCTGCTATGTCAGTACGGAACAAGGAACCTCTATCTTCATGAGTACCTTCCTCGAACAATATCACGGTGTAAACCCGCAGACGGAAGGTGCGCAGGCAGTCAGCTACTTCTGGGGACTGATGACGGCAGGCTGTCTGGTCGGAATGATTCTTCTGAAACTGATTGACAGCAAACGCCTGCTACAGGTTTCGGGGGTATTGACGATAGTGCTGTTACTAGCCGCTTTATTCGGAAGCAAGGATGTTTCGCTAATCGCCTTTCCTGCTATCGGATTCAGTATTTCCATGATGTACTCTATCGTCTTCTCATTGGCGCTGAACTCGGCTTCACAGCATCACGGCTCATTTGCCGGAATTTTATGTTCGGCTATCGTGGGTGGAGCAGGCGGGCCGATGATTGTGAGTACATTGGCAGATGCTACGTCCCTGCGTACAGGTATGCTGTCTATCCTGCTCTTTGTGGGATATATCACCTTCATCGGTTTCTGGGCACATCCGCTGATCAACAACAAGACAATCAGTCTGAAAGAACTCTTAAAAAAATAAGATGATGAAACAACGATATTATATTTTCCTGTTATTTGTAGCTATGCTTTCCTATAGTGGATATGCGCAGAAAAGCATCCTGCGTCTGAGTCAGCAGACGCTGATGCATGAAGTCCGCGAAACACCTTCTCCACTAGACGGTCAGCACATAGCAGTCAATCCGCCGCGTTTCATGTGGCCGGATAAGTTCCCCCACCTCGGACCTGTGCTTGACGGAGTGGAAGAAGAAGATCACAAACCGGAAGTGACATACCGCATCCGTATCGCACGTGATCCTGAGTTTAAATCGGAAGTAATGACCGCCGAAAGAAACTGGGCTTTCTTCAATCCTTTCAAACTCTTTGAAAAAGGGAAATGGTATTGGCAGCACGCCTACCTTGATAAGGACGGCAAAGAAGAATGGTCGCCCGTCTATCATTTCTATGTGGACGAGCAGACACGTACGTTCAATCCTCCCTCCTTGCAAGAAGTGCTGGCGAAGTTCTCTCAAAGCCATCCCCGTATCCTGCTCGATGCCAAAGACTGGGATCAGATCATCGAGCGGAACAAGAATAATCCGGAAGCGCAGCTCTATATTCAGAAAGCAAGGAAATGCCTCAATCATCCATTGAAACATCTGGAGGAGGAAATCGATACCACCCAAGTAGTCAAATTGACGAACATCGTACAATATCGCTCGGCATTGATTCGGGAAAGCCGCAAGATAGTAGACCGCGAAGAAGCGAACATAGAAGCTATGGTACGCGCTTATCTGCTGACGAAAGACGAAGTGTACTACAAAGAAGGTATCAAACGTCTTTCCGAAATTCTTTCGTGGAAAGACAGTAAGTACTTTGCAGGAGATTTCAACCGCTCCACGATTCTGTCCATGAGTACTTCCGCTTATGATGCATGGTACAATCTGTTAACGCCTGCCGAGAAACAGTTGCTTCTCGAAACGATCAGCGAAAACGCCCATAAGTTTTATCATGAATATGTGAATCATCTGGAAAACCGTATTGCCGACAATCATGTATGGCAGATGACTTTCCGTATTCTGAATATGGCAGCTTTTGCTACATACGGTGAATTGCCGATGGCTTCCACTTGGGTAGATTATTGCTATAACGAATGGGTATCCCGTCTGCCGGGACTCAACACCGACGGAGGATGGCACAACGGTGACTCTTATTTCCATGTCAACCTTCGTACATTGATCGAAGTTCCCGCTTTCTATTCACGTATCAGCGGTTTCGATTTCTTTGCCGATCCCTGGTATAACAACAATGCGCTCTATGTAATCTATCATCAGCCTCCGTTCTCCAAATCTGCGGGACACGGTAACTCCCATGAAACGAAAATGAAACCGAACGGGACACGGGTCGGCTATGCGGATGCTTTAGCACGTGAATGCAATAATCCGTGGGCAGCCGCCTACGCACGTACCATTCTGGAGAAAGAACCGGATATCATGAAAAAGTCTTTTCTTGGAAAAGCAGGTGATCTGACCTGGTATCGCTGCATTACTGACAAGGCACTCCCGAAAGAAGAACACTCATTGGCAGAGTTGCCGATGACGAAAGTATTTAATGAAACGGGAATTGCTACGATGCATACTTCGTTGGGGGATATAGAAAAGAACGCAATGTTGTCATTCCGTTCCAGTCCATACGGTTCAACTTCGCACGCATTGGCCAATCAGAATGCATTTAATACCTTCTATGGCGGCAAGGCGATCTTCTATAGCAGCGGACATCGTACCGGTTTTACCGATGACCATTGTATGTATTCCTATCGAAACACCCGTGCACACAACAGTATTCTAGTCAATGGGATGACTCAGACTATCGGGACGGAAGGTTACGGATGGATTCCCCGTTGGTATGAAGGAGAAAAGATTTCGTATATGGTGGGAGACGCTTCCAATGCTTACGGAAAGATCACAGCTCCTATCTGGTTGAAACGTGGTGAACTTTCCGGCACGCAGTACACTCCCGAAAAGGGATGGGATGAGAACAAACTGAAGATGTTCCGTCGGCACATCATTCAATTAGGCAATACGGGAGTGTATGTGATTTATGATGAACTGGAAGGAAAAGAAGCGGTCACATGGAGCTATCTGCTGCATACGGTAGAACTTCCAATGGAAATGCAGGAACTTCCTTATGAAGTGAAAGTTACGGGAAAGAATAAGGATGGAGGCATCTCTGTTGCTCATCTTTTCAGTTCGGCAAAGACGGAACAGGCCATCGTAGATACCTTCTTCTGCGCTCCAACCAATTGGAAGAATGTAACCAATGCCCAGGGAAAAGCTGTGAAGTATCCCAATCACTGGCATTTTTCGTCTACTACCATTCCATGTAAAACTGCCCGTTTCCTCACCGTTATGGATACACACGGAAATGATCGTGCGGATATGAAAGTGGTTCGCCAAGGCAATACCGTGCAAGTAGGCGACTGGATTATTACCTGCAATCTGACGGAGAAAGGGAAAGCGGCAATCAGCGTCACCCATCAAGCGGAAAAGGTTTCTTTGAAATACGATGCCGGCAAGAAGGAAGGTGCGACTATCATCACAGATCAAGTACAAGGGAAACAGGTCAATAAGGTTCTGACTGACTATTTACCGGATTTTGAGATATAATTTCTCCATTCTGGCACACAATATGGAGCTATTCAATGGTTATTATAAACTTACGAATAGCTCCTTTCTTTTATTGTCTTTTATTGAAGGTGACAATGCTTATTATACCACATTTCAAGCATTAATAATGTCCATGACAGGTATTAATATCTGACTTTTCAGGTATTAACAGTTGACATCTCAGATATTAACATCTGACAACTCAACCATTAATACCTGAGATGTGGGATATAAAAAGACAGTAGATCACTGTACCTTTATCATAATGAGCATTGAGTTTACTACTAAAAAATTGTATCTTTGCCTATGTTGGTACTCTACGCAAACATTGAAACCTGCATAAATGTTATATCAACAGATAAAATTTAAATAGAATAAAAGATGAAATACATTGGAGCACATGTAAGCGCATCCGGCGGCGTAGAATTCGCCCCTGTCAATGCGCATGAGATTGGAGCAAATGCCTTTGCCCTGTTTACTAAAAATCAACGTCAATGGGTGAGTAAACCATTGACAGAAGAAAACATCCGTCTTTTCAAAGAAAATTGCACTAAGTACAATTTCCAAACAGACTATATTTTACCGCATGACAGTTACCTTATTAATTTGGGACACCCCGAAGAAGAAGGATTGGAGAAAAGTCGAGCTGCCTTTTTAGATGAGATGCAACGCTGCGAACAATTAGGACTGAAACTTCTCAATTTCCATCCCGGCAGCCATCTGAATAAAATCTCCATAGAGGATTGTCTCGCACTCATTGCAGAAAGTATCAACCTGACTTTGGAGAAGACTAAAGGAGTAACGGCCGTTATTGAAAATACTGCGGGGCAAGGCAGTAATTTAGGAAGTGAATTCTGGCAATTAAGATATATCATCGACCGGGTGAATGATAAAAGCCGTGTAGGTATTTGCCTGGATACTTGCCATACATATACAGCGGGATATGACATAGTGAATGATTACGATAAAGTCTTTGACGAATTTGAAAAAGAAGTAGGTTTCGAGTATCTGCGTGGTATGCACCTGAATGATTCTAAAAAAGAATTAGGCAGTCATGTTGACCGTCACGATAACATAGGCCAGGGACTGATCGGGAGTGCATTCTTTGAAAGATTAATGAAAGATTCAAGATTCGATAATATGCCACTTATTCTTGAAACACCCGATGAAAGCAAGTGGGCAGAAGAAATTGCATGGTTGAGAAGCGTTGAATAAACGCTTCACTTCTTTTTTAATAAATATTCGCCATACTGACTAACGGCTCATAGAGTTTCTCGATATCCTGCGAGTCCATTTCTATCTGCACCTGATCCCCCGGCATCAGTTTCTGCCCTTTGGGAGGCCAGTTTTTCCGGTCACGATGAACATTAATAATAATACAACGTTCCGGCAGGCGAAGTTCATCCACGATTTTACCATCCAGGTAAGAACCGCTCATGACCTCTACCGATAAAGTGTAGCGGGCCTCTTCTTTAAACGCAGGAGAATTAATCATATCATCATATAAAATCACATTGAAAGGTTTTATCTGAAGCATTTCCGTGAAATAGTAAGTCAGTCCTCCCACTACAATAGAAGGATAAAAGACTTCCAGATGTCCCGTAATCTCAGTAATCAGCACAATAGCGGTGAGAGGTGTACGTATGACCGCAACCAGAAAAGCAGACATACAGATCAACATGATATAACTGATATTTTCATAAGCAATCACTCCTTGCTGAACCAGAATCAATGCAACTATTTGCCCTAAAAGCCCTCCTGTCACTAATGTAGGAATGAAACTTCCTCCCGGCAGTCCTGACGAAAAAGAAAAGGTACTGAATACAAAATGCAACAACATCATACCGACAATCCAAAGAATATGGGTATCGGGATGCATGGCCTGTGCCAACAGAAACTGTTCCCCACCTCCTGTCAGATTGACTTCTGCCATAGAGATGAGATAAGCAATAAAGAGCAGATATAGCATTTTTACGTATTCCGGATGCTTGATGGCCGGATAGATACGTTTGACCTGAAGCGTAGTGACAGAAAAGAACTTTCCGAAAACAGAAACCACAGCCGCCAAAAGAAGAAACAACTTTACCTGTGACCAGAAAGTCATTCCCGGTACAATCGCATCAATCTGAAAATACGGATTGATAGGAAAAAGCCAACTGGCGACTCCTCCGGCAACGACTCCTGCCAGCAAGGTAGTAATCGCCGTCTTTGGCGCATCAAACCGTTCAATAGATTCTATAACCAGCAATGAGGAAGCCAACGGAGCAGCAAAAGCAGCCGCCAACCCGGCACCGGCACCCGCCGCCAACAATTGTTTCCGCTCGCCGGCAAGCACTCTCCCCCATTTAGAAACCAGACATCCTACATACGAACCGATCTGCACCGAAGGTCCTTCACGTCCCAAAGACAAACCGGTGCTTAGCGCAAGTATTCCTCCCACAAACTTGGCAATCACCTCAATGAAAGGATGTTTATACGCAACTCTTCCATTGATAACTCCACGTGTTTGTGGAATACCTCCTCCTGTGATCAACGGCATCTTTTTCACCAGCCAGGAGACAAATATAAGAATCCCCCACATTAACAGAAAAAGAGGAAGGTACCAATACCATTTAGGATGAGAATCAAAGAAGTCATGACGAAGATTGAAGAAGAACTGAAGCAGGTAATGATAAGGCACAGCAATAAGCCCCGTCAGTAACCCGACAAAGATACTGACAAAGTAAAGCCGCGCATCAATCAATTTGAGTTTGAAGATACGCCAACGTCCTCTGTCCTTTAATTTTTTAATCAGTCGAAACTCCATTCAGCAAAGTTTTCATTGTTTTCGCATGGATACAACAATTAATACCCCGCAGAGGTTTCAGACTGATAAATATTTAATCAGCTTTATCCTTCCAGCAGATTCAGACGCAGAATACCATGTATCATGAGTCAGCATCAACTACACGTCCGGCAAAGCTCTCTTTGCCGGACTGTGCATAGGCTGCCAAAACTTATCAGTAACAAGACACAATGAATAATCAACGATACTGAAAAGAATAGATATATCTGCCTATGCCCAATTTGTGTTGACTTTAGTAAAATAAAACACTATAATAAATAATACCTAATCCATTATCTACTTTTGAGTTTGATGAGGGGTATGCTGTCTTTGTCTCTGGCGGTCTTGTCCGGGTTTGTGACCTTGTCCCGGTTTCTGTCCTTTTCTACGGTCAAACTCTTTTCTGAATTTATTCATATTGCTCTTTTCCTGCTGATAAATCTTCATGATCTGCTTTTGAGACAGAATCTTGCTGAACTCATTATAATACTTCTCACGGATGTCCAGCATCTTACGACTCTGCGCAAACTGATCTTTCAACATTTTAGCGATTTCCGCATCTGTCATAACCGGTTTTGGAGTTTCTTTGGCAGCATTGGCTTCCGCACCTTGAGCAGCATCTTTTCTCGCTCTGGGTTTGAAGTTCATCATACGACACTCACGAAGTTCTTTCAGGTACTTCTGGTATATCGGAGTAAACTTGGCTGCCGTTGCATCATCCAGCATCAACGCTTTCACCATCTGATTGGTCTGCATCTGCATCATCTGCTCCGGTGTAGGACGCTGTTTTTTTTCTTTATTATCTTTATTCTGTGCAGAAAGGGTTATCTGGCTTCCCAAAAATAAAGCCATCAACACTACATAAATAAACTTAGTCTTCATAATCTTCACGTTTTAAATAATTAATTGAGTTATTCAGTTTAAAAATATATCGTTTTCAGAGAAGCTGACGAGCTCTTCCAACTCCTCATCTGACAATTCCTTAATCCATTTATCTACCGGATCTGTAGTTACATTATTGTTATCGACAGCCAATATATTTGAAGCAGACGGCGTATCGGTATTCATATAGCGAAGAGACGGTGTAAACAAAATCCCGGCCAATACTGCCGCTACAGCAATCACAGTAGGAATAATCCTTTTCAGCCGACGTTTCTTGCGTTGTTCGCCAACCGTACGTTCCAATATCTTACGCTGCGTCTCCTCAAAAAAGTTATTGGGAGTGCGATAAGGTGTCCGCTTACCAATATTGTCAAAATCAAAATCCTTATCCATGATGTTACCTATTTAATATATATTCCTTTATCTTATCTTTCGCATAGTGATAATTCACTTTCAGTGTCTCAACCTTACTATCCAGAACACGGGCGATATCTTCATATTCCAGTTCATCATAATAGCGCAAGTTGAAAACGATCCGCTGCTTTTCCGGCAAAGTCAATATAGCTTCCTGAAACTTTACAGCCAGCTCATCTTCATAGTCGATATAGTCAGAAGCTTTCAGTTTACTCATCAGTTCTTCTTGGACATCTTCCGCTGATATCACTTCTTCCTTACGATTATTCAATAGCCGAAGACACTCATTCGTTGCAATTCTGTAGATCCATGTACTCAGCGAACTTTCATTCCGGAACTGGTCCAAATGGCGGAATACACGAATGAAGACTTCTTGCAGCACATCTTCCGCATCTTCATGAGACACCACCATTCTCCGGATATAATTATATATCGGTTCCTGAAAACTGTCCACCAGCAACCTGAATCCCCGCTCGCGATCGGAGGAACAAGCTTTTCGGATTTTATCTTCGTTTATCATCTATTATTTCTGAGCTTTGGTTATTAGAACGCCGAAAAGGAACGAAGTTAAATGCACAAGAGTCGATTTTACATTTATTAATAGAAAAGAGGAAATATGGTATTGGCATACAGAGAATAAAAAAACACCTCCATAGTCTTTTTCAAGACCATGGAGGCGCTATTAACTCTTTATATAGAAGCCGAAGTTGACTGAAAATTACCAGAACTTATTATGTTCCGCACTATATTCAAAACCTGCAGCTTTCAACTGACTAACAATGTCTTCTCTGCTTACATCCATATCTTCGCAAAGCTCATCCAGCGAAGAATAACAGTCACGCAACTTCATATTGATGACACTGAACAGCATCATCGGATCTTTAGGCAATTCCATATTCTACAATCTTTTAAACCGCCGCAAAGTTACAGCAATCCCGTCGAATGGCAAAACAATTCAAGGACCGATTTCTTCTATTTTCAAAGAGATTCTCTCAATCAGCTTACCAAGCTCCTCTTCCAGAGGTATCACATTAAAATCCCTCCAGAAGTCTTCATCATATTTGAAATTCAGATCAGAGAAGATAGTACGCGTCGGTAATCTTTCTGCCCGCGGGAATGCAGTCACTTGTTCCGTATCCACTTTGCAAGTGATCATTTCAAACCAGATCTGCATCTGCGGACTAGCAGTCAGCAACCGTCGCCGTTTCACCTTGAAAGAAAGGTCTCCACGGATATGATGAATATAATAGATACCTTGCCATGGTTTGTAGGAAATAGTATAAACCACCTTTTGCGGTATTATCCGAATGCCACGCGTGTGCCTTTCTACAAACATTTCCGACGCTTTCTTCACACGCTGGGGATCTACCTCAAAACGAGCTTGTAACAAGGCATTCGTCTCGGCATCAATATACAAATCTCCACAGTAGAGAGGCTCGATAATCTCCTTCTTTTGTGCAAAGTGTATGACATTCACACACCGGTCGTCTATGAATGTCACTCCCTGCGAAGTATACAGATAACCGTTATCACCTGCGTCAGGTATCAGGAATGAAGGCATATCCTTCATTATATCCATCTGAAAACATGCCTGAATACCGGACTTCACCTTTACAAGCAGACTGTCTTTAGCTTCGACATTACTCAGCCGGCTCATCTTCAACAGCTTCGCCTGATCGGAAACGGGAGAATGCGAAGCGATCTTATATACCTTGAAGACTGCCTCAGTAAGATTCTGAACCTTATTTTTCAATAAAACTCCTTCACGGTAAAATGTGGTCAGGTAGGCAGGAGAATGAGAATAGTTCTGCTCTCTTTGCCTTCCCATTTCTTTCAGCAGCTTATAAGGATCAACCCATTGAACCACTACTTCCTGCAAAGGAACAACCTTTGGTTCCAAGCTCAGAATATGATGGCCACCTGCCAAAACTGAAACTTCCAGAGTTTGTGATACATATCCTATATGAGAAAAAACAACCGAATCGTTTTGCAAAGAATCCGGTAAGGAAAGTCTGAACTCTCCTTCCTGATTAGTGACAATCCCCACAGATGTCCTCCGGACTCCAACGGATGCAGAAGCGACAGGTATTCCGGTTTCCTTATCCAGTAAAGTTCCGGTAAGCATCAGATTTACAGGGCGAACGGATGAAGTTTTCGCCTGTTGCTGTTTGATTGGCGAAGAAGAAGTTATCAGAATATGAGTCCCTATTACTTTAAATTCCAGGCTGGTATCTCCTGTTATCTCATAAATAGCCTGACGAATGGTTCGCTCTCCTTTCCGTACCTTCACCGTTACATCATTGTCTACTACTTTACTGTCATAGATAAACAGATAACCTGACTGCTGAGAAATATTGCCTAACAGTGAATAGACCGTTCCTTTCATCTTCGGCAGACTGATCATACGCTCCAGCACATCTTCTCCGTCAGCTCTCAACGTATCCGGTACGATAAAGAACAAACACAGAATCACCATATAGCGATAAATCAGCCTCATCTCACTCTTTTTTTATTTATTCTGTCAGCATGAATGTATCCCCCTGCCGTGTACACTTCAAGTTAAGCGCATAGGCTATCAATGTAGCCACAGTCTCTGGAGATTCATTGGAAAATTCAACTGTCAGCTTTCTTTTTTCCAGCGCAGGAGAAGCTACACGTATCTGTGAACTGCCTGCATTCATATTCATTACTTTCAGAATATGCCCCAAAGATTCATCTTTAAAACAGACATGCTTCAGATAGCGGTTCAACTCTCCTGTATTTTCAGTCGAACTGAGCAAAAGTTGCTGTGATTGCAATATCACTGTCTCACCGGCTTTGACATAACATTCTTTATTCCCCTTTTTAAGGGTTACTCTGACGGTTCCCCGTTGCACCGAGAGACGAAACGGAGTATCTTCGACGCTCTTTACACTAAAAGCAGTACCCAATACTTCAATCTTTACTTCCTTTGTATCAATCCAAAAAGGTTGCTTCTGTTTCTTTGCCACATCAAAAAAGGCATCTCCCTGCAAACTGACTTCCCGTTTATCAGAAACAAAATGTTCCGGATATCGGATAGAAGTCTCCTTTGCCAAGAACACGACAGAACCATCTTCCAGAGTCGTGACCAATGTAGGAACATCCTGATTCTCCTGTGTTATAAAGTCAGGTACTTCCTCTTTTTGACCGAATCCCCAATACAAGGTACTAAAAACCAAACCGACCACCATCGCCGCTACAGTGCCATAGCGTACCCACATCGGGATTTTAGGCATCCGATGGTCTTCTACAAGCAGATGATCTTTATCCAATCGGTCGTACAACCGATTCCAAGCCTGCTCCGTCTTTATTTTATGAATATCCGTTTTCATCATTTCATTTGAATATAATTTTCTATTTCTTTTCGCAAAGTTCGTAAAGTCTTCGTCATTTCCGCTTCCACCGTTTTGACGGAGAGAGAAAGCTGGACTGCAATTTCCGCATATTTCTTTCCCTCCGTCCGGTGCATTTTAAATATTTGCATTCTGCGTTCCGGCAATTTCTCAAGGGTATTATTTATCAGCTTCTGAAGTTCTTCATATTCCATCTGCTGATGAGGATCTGTCGCCTGTTCCGAAGAGGATGCAGTCAGCACAGACTCTCTATACCGCTCTTTGACCTCTTCATGCTCACAGTATTGAATTGACTGATTACGTGTCGCCCTGTAGAGGTAGTTTTTTACAGACTGGAAAATCTGTAACTGTTCCCTATCCTTCCAAAGCACATAAAACAGTTCCTCAACAATTTCCTCAGCCACCTCCATCCGTCCGGTAATGCTTGCCGCATACCAACACAAGGGAGAATAGTAACAGCGAAATAGTTCCTCAAACGCTTTTATGTCACCTGCCTTTATTTTTGTCAGTATGAGCAGTTCATTCAGCATACTTCTATCATTTTACGATTGTTCCCAAATATAAGAAAACAATTCTGATTTTAATTAGATTGCTTTTTCAATTTATCGACAGCATGTTCCAGAGACTCCGTAGGTGCTATGATATTATAATTTCCCCAGAAGTCTTCACTCCAGTAATTTCCGACTTTATCATAGAAAATCTGATTGGAGGTAAATACTTTATTCCGCGGAATTATCTCGGACGGACTCTCCCTCCGATCTGTCACCACCATTTCTGAGGTTACTGCATAGCTCGTAGAGAAAAGCCTCCGTTTCCAGTCGCATTTAAAACGAATATCATTGCGGATATAATTCAGATAAGTCCTTCCATCTATCGTTTTATAGGTTATCAGAAAAGATAACTCTTGCGGTTTGAATCTCAGTCCAAATGGTTTCTGATGAAGAATAGCAGCAATTGCTTTCGATTTATTCTGCATATCCAGATTCATCTCGATACGTGTAAACGACAGCTTATCACAATCTACATACAATTTCCCATGAAACAGCGCATATGGTAAAAGAACTCTCGGACGGAAATTAATAACATATTGTATCCGGTTATCGATCAATGCCGATTCAGCCATCCAGAACTCATAGTTGTTCAATTCTTCTGGTTCCAGCAGCGCCTCTTTATTCTTTACGATATCCAAAACTACAGATATATTAGGACCACCCATAACCTTTACTGCCAATGTATCACTAACTTTCTGACTTAGCAGACGGCGTCCTTTCAGAACCTGTAGTTTATCATAATCCGTAGTGCGATTGGTGTATGCTGTTTTCGACACATCAAGTACAGCTTCCGATACACTGATATAACGGCGCCCTTTCTGCACAGTCTCCCGATAGAAGCTGGTAAGCATATTCCGGTTGGCACTATAATTTACCGGAATCTTCTCAATCGCCTTTTCTATAATTGTACGCGGATTATTGGCATAAACGACCACTTCATTCAACTGGTTAGTATGAGGTATCATCCAGACCGTCAATTTAGAAGAATTATTCTTATCTAAAGATACATGACTATTGATATAGCCTATGTGAGAGATTTCCAACTCTCGCGGCACTTCTTCTTTCCTGACTTTCAGAGCAAACTCTCCCTCTGCATTTGTCACCGTACCGATATTACTTCCTTGCACAGATACATTCACGTTTTCAAGTGTTCTCTTATTTTGCTTATCCTTCACCATTCCGACAATCGTGAAATAATCTCCTGCATCCTGCGCCCATATATCAGCACTCCCTATCCATAGAAAAGCTAATAACCATCCAACCAAAAGTATAACTGACTTTTTCATCTTAATAAAGTTTTAAAGTAAATAATTCCTGCTTCTATAAATAAGATCGTTCAATCTGCAAATACCCTATTGTCTGAAATAAAAAAAATCAGTATCTTGCCCGACAGACAAAAATTATATTCTCAACAAATGATTAATTATGATACGCAAATTAGATAAAGCAGAATTTCAGCAGGCGACAACTTTAGCATTAGAAGTATACTTGCAATGTGGTCAGGATGATTTCGAAGACGAAGGTCTTGAGAGTTTCAAAAGTTTTATATTCAACGATAAATTAATGAATGAACTCTGCATTTATGGAGCTTTCGAAGAGAATAAACTAATAGGTATTATGGGAACCAAGAATGAGGGCAAACACATTTCTTTGTTTTTCATCAAAAAGGAATTCCATAGAAAAGGGATAGGCAAGCAACTATTTGACTATTCCCAATATGATTGTCCGGCAAATGAAATAACGGTAAACTCATCTACATACGCTATCAGGTTTTACGAATCTCTGGGATTTGAAAAAACAAACGACAGGCAACAAACAAACGGAATCAGTTATACTCCGATGAAACTCATATCGAACAAATAAAGAAGAAGATATTACCATTAGATTCCAGTTCCCCGGAGCCCAAATCTAATTGTTAATTATACTTTCGAATATGTATTTCTTATAAAAATAGTTTCTACATTTGCGACTGTTATGGCGAAATACATTTTCTGTATATTATTTGGTATATTTCTGATATGGGGATGCAATTTAGTGCCCGATAAAGAATTACAGGAGTTCCGGACAGAGGCCGGTACTACCACTATACAATCCCATAATAAGTCACAGAGTTACCGATCCAAAGCTGTAGTCAAACAATCCGGTAAAGAAAACAACTCCTTCCAAGAAGGGAAATATGATGGAAAATATGATTGCAACATTGCCGATGGTATTTTAGGAAACTCACTTTTATCCCGTACCACTTCTCTTTCCAAAATTCTAAGATTCAACGTTTCTTCCGTTACAATTCGGATACTAAGTTCCTTAAAATATCAATTTCCGAAAGAAAAATGGACTGGTCTCCCCTACTACACAAATCTCACCAAATTCTCCTATCGATATTACGTCTATACACTAGGACGAATACTTATTTAAATATCTCTTTTCCTTCTATGGGATGAGATGAGTGTATCTTCATGCCCATTTTATCTCTTTATATTCAAGGCAAGAAAGCAAGAAGAGTCTTTTCCATTGCCGGGAATATGCATACGATTTCACTTTTACATATTAATAACTTGATATATAATGGAATTTATATTAGACTTTATTCTCCACATTGATCAATACACGATTAGTATAGTGCAGGATTACCATACTTGGGCATATGCTCTCCTATTCATCATTATATTTTGCGAAACCGGGCTTGTAGTCACTCCCTTTCTTCCTGGTGATTCTTTACTTTTCGTTGCAGGAGCCATTTCCGCATTACCCGGTATGCCGATCGATATTCATATTCTTGTTTTAATCTTATTTGCAGCAGCCGTATTAGGTGACTCCTGCAACTACATGATCGGACATTTTTTCGGACGCAAACTTTTTCATAATCCCAACTCCAGGATATTCAAACAAAGTTATCTTGATAAAACGCATGAATTTTATAAAAAATATGGTGGGAAAACGATTATTCTCGCCCGCTTTGTGCCTATCGTCCGCACTTTTGCTCCATTTGTAGCCGGAATGGGAAAAATGCATTACTATTATTTTATGATCTACAATCTGATAGGTGGAGCCATATGGGTAGTTTTATTTTGCTATGCAGGCTACTTTTTTGGCGATCTGCCGTTCGTACAGGAAAATCTTAAACTCTTGATTATCGCTATTATATTTATTTCAATATTGCCTGCAATAATAGAAATATTACGAGCGAAGTTAGGATCGAAGCAATAAAAAACTTTATTCATTTGTTTATTAATAACAACGGCCATCAAATTAAACATCTCAAAAACAATTTAATGTACTCATATTTATGAAAAATTCTTTTTTTAGTAAATTCACGCCCAAAGAACCAAAGTTCTTTCCTCTACTGAAGCAGTTATCAGATGTTTTATCTGCCTCATCCGTTCTACTTGTTGAAAGTCTGGAACATGATCTGCCCACAGAAAGAGCAGATTACTACAAACAAATTAAAGACATGGAACGTGAAGGTGACAGATTGACTCATTTAATCTTTGACGAGTTAAGTACGACATTCATCACTCCCTTCGACCGTGAAGATATTCACGATCTGGCTTCCTGCATGGATGATGTTATCGACGGAATCAACAGTAGCGCCAAGCGCATTGTTATCTATAATCCCCGCCCTATTTCCGAAAGTGGAAAAGAATTGAGCCGTCTGATTCACGAGGAGGCTATCAATATAGGTAAAGCCATGGATGAACTGGAGACTTTCCGCAAAAATCCAAAGCCATTGCGCAACTATTGTACCCAATTACACGATATAGAAAATCAGGCAGATGACGTATACGAGCTTTTTATCACCAAACTCTTTGAAGAAGAAAAAGACTGTATCGAACTGATTAAAATTAAAGAGATCATGCATGAGCTGGAAAAGACAACCGATGCAGCAGAACATGTAGGGAAAATATTAAAAAACCTGATCGTAAAGTATTCATAAAAGCCAAGACACATGGAATTATTAGTGACTATCATTATACTAGCTCTGATATTCGATTATATCAACGGCTTTCATGACGCAGCAAACTCGATCGCTACCATCGTATCGACTAAAGTACTGACTCCTTTTCAGGCGGTATTGTGGGCAGCATTCTTTAACTTCGTTGCGTTCTTCATAGCCAAATACATTATAGGTGGCTTTGGCATAGCAAACACTGTGTCAAAGACAGTCGTTGAACAATACATCACGCTACCTATTATCCTGGCGGGCATTATTGCTGCTATTTCATGGAATCTGATTACCTGGTGGAAGGGTATTCCGTCTTCTTCCTCCCATACGCTTATAGGTGGTTTTGCAGGAGCTGCTATCATGGCAAACGGCTTTGAAGCTATTCAGCTCAATATCATTCTTAAGATTGCCGCTTTTATCTTCCTGGCTCCATTTATCGGTATGGTTATCGCTTTCGGATTTACTCTACTTGTGCTTTACATCTGCCGACGTGCAAATCCGCATACCGCTGAAATGTGGTTCAAGAGATTACAGTTGGTTTCTTCCGCCATGTTCAGTGTAGGACATGGTCTGAATGACTCGCAGAAGGTAATGGGTATCATTGCCGCTGCAATGATAGCTGCCCACTCTATGGGTCTGGGAATGGGGATAAACAGTATTTCTGATCTGCCGGACTGGGTAGCATTCTCCTGTTTTACTGCTATCTCACTGGGAACGATGTCCGGAGGATGGAAAATCGTAAAAACGATGGGAACCAGAATCACTAAAGTTACTCCATTGGAAGGTATGGTTGCCGAAACCGCAGGTGCTTTCACTCTTTATATTACAGAAATGCTGAAAATACCTGTTAGTACGACTCATACGATTACCGGAGCAATCATTGGTGTCGGAGCAACCAAACGTTTATCCGCTGTTCGCTGGGGAGTAACTAAAAGCCTCATGACTGCATGGGTACTTACTATTCCTGTCAGTGGGCTCCTGGCTGCATGTATTTATTGTGTAGTTTCTCTGCTTTTAAATTAAATTCATTTAGTTATCAGCGCTGTATCAGAAACATACAATAAAGTTCCGATACAGCACTGAATATTAATCCGTCTAATTCGCTACCATGTACCAATAAATAGCATTTTCAGATGGTGCTTACTGATGAATTTTTATGGAATTGTTTTTAGTGTGAAAGAGAATTATCTTGCTTATTTTTGATACTCTTTGAAATAAGTTTAATACATTTGCGTCTAACATTGACAAATCAGCTCTATTTAAATGAGAGAAGCCAACCAAATGAAGCCTGTATTAGCAAAAATCCGCTACACAGAGAAAGGTTGATGAAAGAAAACCAGAAAGAAAAATTGTATGACAGCAAATATTAATTATTCTCAGGGACAACGTATAACAGTAAGGGGGGAAGACTTTCTCATCACCAATACTGTTCGCAATAAAGATGGACAGCACCTTCTTTATACCAAGGGTATTAGTGAACTGGTAAAGAACCATAATTTCATTTTCGATACTAGCATTGATAAGAATATTGAGATTGTTAATCCTATTCACACAAAATTGGTAGCCGACCAAGACCCGCGTTGGCGCAAAACTCGTCTTCTTATTGAGACCGCAATTCGCAACAACGCATATTTCTCACAAAAGATTACAGTAGCACAAGGTGGAGCCTTTGATGTGACGGACTACCAGATGGAACCGACACTTAAGGCGCTGGAATTACCCCGTCCCCGATTACTGATTGCTGATGGCGTGGGATTAGGTAAGACTATAGAAGTTGGTATTTTTTTGAGTGAAATGATTCGTCGCGGTCGTGGAAAACGAATATTAGTCTGTACACTGAGAAGTATTCTAGCTCAATTTCAGGAAGAGATATGGAATCGTTTTGCTATTCCTTTAGTTCGTCTCGATAGCATGGGCGTTGCCAAAATTCAGAGTGAGATACCACTCAACAAGAATCCATTTGATTATTACGATAAAACAATTATTTCTATTGATACGCTGAAGAACAATGGTCGTTTCCGGGCCTGGCTGGAAAAGACCCATTGGGATATTATCGTCATTGATGAATGCCACAAAGTAGCCAATGACAGTAGTCTACGTGGTGACTTGGCGCAATTTCTTTCGCAGAAATGTGATGCCATGATTCTGACTTCTGCTACCCCACACAATGGAAATGCCGAATCATTTGCCAATTTGATGCGTATGCTTGATCCAATTTCCATCCCGCGCAGCGGCAAGTATACACAAGAAGATATCCAGCCTTATTATGTACGTCGCTTTAAAAAAGATATAGAGGACGAACGCATTCGTGGACAGTTTCAAGATCGACGAGTTGTCAGTATCCCTGTTCCATTGAAAGCTGAAGAAGAAGCTTTCCTCAGTTTACAACACACTCGTTTTCAATCTATCAACAATGCGGATGAAACCGATCCGCTATTCGCCCTCACCTTGTTCAAAAGTTATCTTTCATCGCCTATGGCTGCCTTACGGTCATTAGAAGAACGTTCTACAAAAGATAATAGTGAAGAAGTGAACGAATTGACAAAACAAATAAAGTCAATCGTTTCCAATGATATAGACAGCCGTTATATGGCTCTCCGTGCTAAGTTACAAGAACTATGGCAAAAAAACAAGAAAGAGCGAGTCGTCATTTTTACAGAACGCATCGCTACTATGAAGTATCTACAACTGCGTATTTGTAAAGAGTTTAACCTTACCGAAGATCAAGTGAAACGATTTGACGGCTCGTTATCAGATACAGAACAAGAGGAAATGGTTAGTGATTTTGCAAAGGAAGACAGTAAAATTCGGGTGTTTATTTCCAGTGATTCGGGTTCGCAAGGTGTCAATCTGCACTATTTCTGCCACATAATGTTCAACTATGACATTCCGTGGAGCCTCATCACACTAGAACAACGCAATGGACGTATTGACCGTTATGGCCAAAAGCAAATTCCTGTCATCTATTATCTTGTGGCTCAAAGTGAACAACAAGACCTAAAGACTGATTTCGCTATTGTAGATAAACTGCGAGCAAAGGAGGAAGAGGTACACAACACATTGGGAGATGCCATGAGTGTAATGGAATTGTATAGTGCAAAAAAAGAAGAAGAAGAAGTTGCCAATGCCTTAAAAACTGGTGATACGGAATTTCTGCAGCCTACGCGTCGTCGCCAGCGTAATGGCTTCCGTCGGTCTGAAGTTGTAAATACCACTCCGGCTAAAGAACATCTTTCCGACCGAATATTTGAAAAGAAACTGTCACTTTATCCTGACGACCTGAGTTTCTATACAGACCTTTTCAATGAATTGAAAGCTATCGGTTCCATTCAGCATGATGAAGTTATAGTGAAAAATGGTACAGTGCCTTATGTAGAAATACGCAACAGTGAGGAGATGCGAGACGTGCTCTATGATATTCCCCGTGAAGCTATTCCAAGTGATAATATTTTCCGTTTATGCACAGACAAAAGCTGGTTGAATCGTTCTATTGCAGATTCTCGTAAGAGCCTGAATGGAGAATGGAGTCAGTTCCTTCCACTTTACGATATTCATCCTATCATGCAATATCTACTCACTAAATTCACTGCCTCCATTCCTAAAAATCAGGCAATGGTAGCTAAAAGTGACCAGCTTCCCAACGGATTCAGCTATTACCTCTTCTATGGAAGTCACGGTAATGGATTGGGGCAAAACCTTATCAGCAAATTCTTTGTTGTTCCGCTCGATAAAGAGGGAGGGATGCGAAGTCATATTGTTTCCTTCTCCGATTTTTTGCAACAACACCCATTGACTGATTCTTTCCTTCAAGGGGCAAGTGACAATGCTATCCAATTGCTACAAGATAATCTACAAAGTGCTATCGACTATGGAATAGAAAATTATATGAGACCAAAGCAGAGCGAAGTGAGCGCTCGCATGGATAAACAACTAGATATCTATACACAGAAGCTAAAAAAATGGGCTGAAGATGCCAAAGGGCAGTTGTCTCTTGATTTGGACTCCAATATTATCCTTACTCGTATGACCTACAATAAGGACAATAAAAAGGAACTGGCAGAAATACAGAAAATCAGTGACGAATCCAGCCAATTCATCCAAGACCTTTTCTCTCTCGATCATACAGAACCCTATATGCGGTTATTAGCCGTATTCTATAATTTTGATTAAATATGGCAGACAATATCAAATATCGTTTTATTCAAAACGTGGGAGATTACTTCCCATCAGGTTATTTTGGAGAAGACTTTCTTGAAAAAGTACGAAAGTGCGCAGATGTTTCAACCGACGAAATGAAAGCTCTATGCAGCCCCTATGCACAGCTGCAACGTGACTATAATGAGTTCAAGAACTTCATTATCAACCAAAATCCTCGTGTGAAGGATGCGATCAAAAAGACACACGATTTCCATACTCGTTTACTTCGAATTCTAGGATATGAAACAGACAACGCTTATACCGAACCATTTGTAGTCAATGCCGAGGCAGAACCAATCGAGATGATCCCCGTGCGCCATATTCTAAGACGAGGTTCACAAGTTAAGATGCTCATCATGGAGATGCAGCACTTGATACCCGTGGGAGAACAGGAACCTGCCGGACTCTTTGAACAGCAATATGAGTCGGAGCCGGATCGAAATACCGGAGTACAGCGTTATAACGCCGGTCAATGGGAATTTGTATTTAAACTTGACCGCAATCAGTATAAGATTTCTCCTGCTATTATCAATAAAGCTATTACGCAACTGTTTTTGATGCCGGATGAACACCGCCCGCATTTCATACTAATGCTGGCTGGTAACACAGTGTTCCTTTTCGATCAGGACAAGTGGTCACATGGTAGCTATTTGCAGTTCTCACTCGACGAACTGTTTACACAAGCTCGCGTTCCGGCTTTTCGCCTTTATTTTGCTTTGTTCCATCTGCTATTATCCAAACAGACCTTGGCAGCCGATAGCGAGCAATTACTCATGGACACCATCATTGAGGAAAGTTACAAGAATGCCTATGAGGTAACAAAAGACCTGAAGGAAGGCGTCATCTTAGCGGTGGAAACTCTTGCCAACGAAGCACTCTATTATATGAAGAACGTAGCGCATAAGCCTTTTGGGAAATTAAATCCCCGGACAGGTGAATACGATGAGACGGATGATTCATTTGAATCGGAGGTAAAAGATGACTGTCTTACCATTGTTTATCGATTACTTTTCGTTTTCTATGCAGAAAGCCGTACCGAACTGGGAATCTTACCGGTCAATGATGAAGTATATAATCGGGGATATTCACTTGAGAGCCTGCGCGACTTAGAGCAGGTACGTCTGATTTCACAAGAAAGTCGAGATGGTTACTTCTTTGACGATAGTATCCGCCACATGTTTCGCCTCTTGTCGTCAGGTCATAAGAAGAACCAAGATATGACGGGAGACAAGAGTTTTTCCGTTCGCCCCATCGACTCACCACTCTTCAATGATAACCGCTTGAAGCAATTAAAGGACGTACGTATCCGCAACGTGAAGTGGCAAGAAATCATCAAAGCACTTTCCTTATCTCGAAAGAAACGTTTCTGCGGTCGCATCTCTTATGCCAACCTGGGTGTGAATCAGTTGGGATCAGTCTATGAATCCTTGTTGGCCTTCCGAGGGTTCTATGCCGAAGAAGACTATATAGAAGTACACAAAGCGGGTGATCCATCCGATGGTACTTTCCTTGTTCCCTATAGTCGTATGGGAAGTTTCGATATAAAAGAGGTACTCTGTGATGCGGAAACAGGTGAACCTAAGCGACTGCCAAAAGGAACATTTGTTTACCGCTTAAATGGTCGAGACCGGCAAAAGTCAGCATCTTATTATACTCCCGAAGTACTTACACGTAGTACGGTAAAATATACGTTGAAGGCATTTATTGATGAAGTAGCAGAGGGTAAGCGAAAACCACAAGAATTGCTCGACTTGAAAATACTGGAACCCGCTATGGGTGCTGCTGCTTTCCAGAATGAGGTCATCAATCAGTTAGCCAAAGCTTACATGACCTATGTGGAAAAGAAGCCCGCACCGGATAAATACCGTGACGAATTGCAAAAGGTGAAAGCCTATATCGCTACACACAATGTCTATGGCGTCGACTTAAATCCTACAGCTATCGAATTAGGAAAACTTTCTTTGTGGCTGAATGTCATCCACAGAGATATGGAGCCACCATTCTTTGCCAATCGTCTGGCGGTAGGCAACGCAGTTATCGGTGCCTGGTTGAAAGTCTACAGTAAGAGCGATGTAGTAGCAAAACCATCGGGACGCAGACTTATCCCTACTGAATGGTGGACACGAGCTCCACATAAAATTAAGTTCTATCAAGCACGTGTCAATCGCTCAGTCAACGATATATACCATTTCCTTTTACCCGATAAAGCCATGTTGGCAGTATTGGGTATTAAAGAAATGAAGCAGAAGTATCAGGCTGAAGCTACGTTGATGTCCGCTCGATTGAAAGATTGGACAGCAGCTATTGGTGAAGCAGATTTTCAGAAACTGCAACGCATCTCCGCCAAAATAGACCTGCTATTGCATGATTGCTTTGAAACACAGGTCAATATTGAACGGCTTACCGACAATAAACGTAATATCTGGGGAGTACCGGGTGAAAATACACTAAACCTGGAACTTTATGCCGAAAAAGAACGTATCTTCGATACACGCTATCGCCGCGATAATGCTTATTACAAGCTGAAAATGGTGATGGACTATTGGTGTTCTCTATGGTTCTGGGAATACAATGATGCCTACAGTCTGCCTACTCGTTCGGAATACTGGGATGAAGTAGAGCAGTTACTTGATGTGAGCGATGACAAATTAGACAAGAACACACTGCGAGCCCTCGCACGCAACACAGGAGATGAACAATCAATGATTGACTTCGGCAACGAACGAATGACTGAGGAACAAGCTCAGATTATAATGAAAAGCAAAGATGAAATTCTGCAAAGCACACGTGCCGCCCAACAATCTCTCTTTGCTGATGAAGAGCCACCTCGCTTCCTGATTGTAAAGCGTATGGCGGAACGCTATCGTTTCTTCCATCCGATGCTGGAGTTCATCGAGGTGTTCTGGCTCAAAGGAGGATTTGATATTATTTGCGGTAATCCGCCATGGCTGAAACTAGAGTTCGACGAGGTGGGTATTATGAGCGAGAAATTCCCGGAGGTAGTTATTCGTAAAACGATAGCTCCGGATGTGCGGGCAAAGAAAGAACAATTCTTGAGCAATGATTTGTTACGGGAGATTTATGTATCGGAACAGAATGAGCAGGCTTGCTCTACTGCTTTTTTAAATGCGTATTGCAATTATCCTTTGTTAGTTGGACAGCAAACTAATCTTTATAAATGTGTTCTTACCAATGGTTTTGAATTGGTTAATGAGCAAGGTTATATAGGACTTCTACATCCCGAAACTGTATATGATGATCCTAATGGTCAACCTCTACGAAAAGAGATGTATCATCGCCTGCGTTATCACTTTCAGTATCAAAACGAATTTCGCCTCTTTGCCGAAGTTCATCACCATACATTATATGGTGATCAACTTTTCGGCCCCCGAAGTTCATCACCTAATTTTCTTTCTATACATAACCTTTATCATCCCAATACAGTAGATGCTTGCTTTGCTCATGATGGATATGGTCAATGTCAGGGATTGAAAGATGAAAACGGCAAGTGGAATACCGTAGCTCACAAAAATCGTATTGTTCATTTTGGAGAAGAAGAACTACAAGTGCTTGCCAAAACCTTCGAAGGAGATACAACGAAATGGAAAAGTACAAAGTTAGTCAGTATCCACAATAAAGAGATTATTGACGTGCTACGTAAATTATCGCTATTCTCAAAACATGTGGAAGATTACAGTCAAATCATTACAGTTGCATTGGATGAAACCAATGCTGTGAATGCGGGTATTATAAAACGTAATACGATTTATCCAAATATGGATAAGTATGAGATGATCTATAATGGCCCCCAATTCTATGTAGGAAACCCATGCTATAAAACCCCACGAACTGATTGCAGGCTTAATTCAGACTATGACACCATAAATCTGACATCTATACCTGAAGATTTTATCGCTCGTACTAATTATATTCCCATATTATCTTTGGCTGATTATAAAATGCAAATAAAGGGATTCCTCTTAAATCAAAGCATAGAGGGAAATAATGTTTATGAAAGTTGGATGGACTATTATAAAGTAGGCTTTCGCAAAATGCTTAGTCGAGAAGGCGAACGAACGTTGATATGCGCGCTCTTGCCGCGCAAGAGCGCGCATATCAACGGAGTGATCTCGACCGCGTTCCGCGGTCGAGATCACTCCGTGGATATGGCTGCGCTTTGCTCTTCCTTAGTGTTAGACTTTTACGTAAAAACAATCGGAACGCAAAATCTTACACCAAGTAGAATGACCTCCTTTCCTCTTGGCGTAGCCAAAAAATATGAATTTCCTCTCCGGGTTCGCACATTAATACTCAATTGCCTTTCAATCTATTATAAAGACCTTTGGGAAGAGTGCTATCATCCAGAATATTCACAAGAGCAATGGAGTCAAGTAGACAATCGGCTTAAACCATTCAATATACTCACCTCCGAATGGACTTGGAACACTCCACTACGTAATTACTACGAACGCCGTATGGCGCTAGTAGAAATAGATGTTATCTCCGCGATGGCACTCGGACTCACACTTGAAGAACTAATTATGATGTACGAAATACAGTTTCCTGTTCTCCAGCAAAACGAGAATGACACCTGGTATGACCAAAAAGGAAACATCGTATTCACCTGTTCCGTAGGTTTAAAGGGTGTAGGCGTAGAACGTTCTATATGGAACAGCATTAAAGACTTAGCTCCCGGTGCAACCTACGAGCATACCATCGATCCACAGAAGAGCGAACTCTATGGAGGTCAGCAAATCACCTACTACGCCCCCTTCACAAAGTGCGATCGTGTAGAAGACTACCGTCGCGCCTGGGCTCATTTTGAAAAACAATTCAATCCTCAACCGTTATGATATTACAGCAAGAAATACCTTACGGCTATGCCCACTGTTTTGCGGGCAAAGACAACTGCCCGAAAGCAGACAGTTGCCTAAGAGCCATAGCGGCCAAATTACTCACAGAGAGCAAGGAACCGCAACCAGAAACCGTCAATACAGTGAATGCTATGTATAGAGAGCAACTGACCGACCAAGCCTCCTGCCCTCTCTACCGTTCGAGTGAACCCTTGCGCTATGCCAAAGGCATGACCCATCTCTTCGACGAATTGCCTATGAAGCAAGCTCACGCTGTGCGTTCCAGAGTCATCGGCTGTTTCTCATGCGAACGATATTTCTATCACAGTCGCAAGGGTGACCGGCTGATTTCGCCCGAAGAACAACGAAGGATAGTTAATGTATTTCGGGGCACAAACCTCAACATCACTCCAAAGTTTGATAGCTATGAATATGTAATAGTATGGTAAACACAATGGCCATCCTTACACGTTATGTAGGGAGACCTTATGCAGCCATTCCGTATGTACGATGCAGTTGCGCAACACACCTCATACAGCAATACTGCAAAAGTCATACAGCAACTTTGCAAAGGTTATACAGCATCGCTGCAAAAGCTATACACCACCACTGCAAAGGCTATGCAGTAACAGCGTAAATAACGAATAGCAACCAAAGATATAACAAATAAGATAAAAGAGCCCAATGTATATACCTCCATTCACTATTTCCGTTAATGCCATCAACCTGATTGCGGAGATTTCCGCACAGATTGAACGGTACGCCATTCGCTTAGAACAGAGCGATGGACTCAAGCTTCGCAAAGCCAATCGCATCAAAACGATTCACAGTTCACTGGCCATAGAAGGCAACACGCTATCGGAAGATGAAGTCAAAGAAATTATTGAAGGCAAAACAATAGTGGCTCCACTCCGTCAAATCCAAGAAGTAAAAAATGCCATCAGGACGTATGAACTCTATCCAAGCCTCCATCCATTCGAAGTAAAAGATTTATTGAGAGCACACGAAACCATGATGATGGCATTAATAGATGATGCCGGCAAGTTCCGCCGTGGAGATGTCGGAGTGTATTCCGAAAGAGGTTTGATTCACATGGCACCTCCTGCAGAGCGGGTACCCGAACTGATAGACAGTTTGTTTGAATGGATAAAGACAGCAAAAGACCATTTACTCATTCGTAGCTGCGTATTCCATTACGAGTTTGAATTTATCCATCCTTTCAGTGATGGAAACGGACGTACAGGACGATTGTGGCAATCGCTCATTTTAGGGCAGTTGCATCCACTCTTCGAACATCTGCCTGTAGAAAATATGGTTTATGCCAACCAAGAGGCTTATTACAATGCCATACAAACAAGCACAAAAGCTGCAGACTCCGGACCTTTCATTGATTTCATGCTACAGGAAATTCTTAATACGCTGAAAGAACATCAAGGGAAACCTATTATGAATATAGAAACTGAAAGCAGTTCGGTTCGGGATAAAGTTCGGGATAAATTCGGGATAAGTTCGGGACAAATCATCGACTTGATCTATCAGAATCCAAGCATCACGTTGGACGAAATAGCCGCCCATCTCTCAGTAACACGTCGTTCGATAGAGAAGAAAATCAAAGAACTTCGGGATGCCGGCATTATAAAGAGAGTAGGCAGCAATAAATCAGGCCTTTGGTCCATCATTGAATAAGAGTATTACCATTATTTAAACTCATAATATGTTACCGTTACAACAAGCACGCGAAGTACGAGACTCAGTTATTGAGTACATCAAAGCTACATTCCGTTTCAAGGAAAAGGATGTAAGCGATGCCTTCTATCGTCTTATAGAAAGCAGAGAGAACGGTCTTTTCAAGGGTCCATTCATCTCATTGAAAACTCCTTTTATCTCTGCCACAGAAGAAGAAGTCAGGAATGTGCCACTCGACATTGCACCCAACTTTCCTCCATATAAACACCAGTTGCATGCCTTTCAGCAACTGACTATGAAAGGCGGACACCAACCCGTACCTACACTACTGACCACCGGAACCGGTTCGGGCAAGACGGAATGCTTTCTTTACCCTATACTCGATTACTGCTATCATCAAAACCGCTTCGAACATCGCACAGGTGTAAAAGTCATCATCATGTATCCGATGAACGCACTGGCAAGCGATCAAGCCAAACGTCTTGCCGAAACCATCTGGAATGATGAACGCCTAAAAGGAAAAGTAACGGCAGGTCTCTTCGTGGGTGAAGGAGTGGATGCAAAGGAATATCCACGGGATATGGGCCCCGAGCATATCATTGAAAATCGAGATGCGATACTGGATACCGTGCCCGACATCCTGCTCACCAACTTTAAAATGTTGGATTACGGATTGATGCGGCAACATTTCATGTCGTTATGGAAAGGAAATATCGACAGCGAAGATAAAGCTCTTCGCTTTATCGTGCTCGATGAGCTACATACATACGACGGAGCGCAGGGAACTGATGTTGCCAATCTTATCCGTCGTCTAAAATTAAAACTGGGCCTACCCAAAGGATGGCTTTGCCCCATCGGCACATCCGCCACTATCGGCAATGGAGAAGATAGCAAACAACGCTTATGTAAGTATGCTACTGATGTTTTTGGAGAAACATTCGCAGAAAACAATATCATAGTAGAACACCGCATACCTGTTGCAGAATATGTAACAGCCTCTCACTCGGCAATTCCCGAAGCAAAACTAATAAAAGACTGTGACTTCAAAAGCACAGACAAAGTAGATAGCTACATAAAGCGTTTGTGCAAAATATGGCTAAAGAAGTCGGAATGCTCCCCAGTGGAAGCCGGCGAATATCTAAGAACAATGACTGTAGTGCGCGATCTGCTAACTGTGCTGGAACATCATGTCAAAACAATAGATCAGCTACAAAAAGAATTGGCTGAATTAAACACCGACATACGCCGACTGTTATTGCAAAATGGAGAAAAGACATGCCAAACAGCCATTGAAAGTTTGCTGGCACTGATAGCTTATGCAAAACGCCCACTTGGCGAAAAGAAAACAATACCAATGCTCTACTTGCAGGTACAACTATGGCAACGGGAACTCAGCGGCATTCTGCGTTATGTACAAAAAGAACCTGGATTCACGTGGCGCTATAGCCTGAAAGAAGAGGAAGACCGCATCGCACTACCGATGTATTTCTGCCGTGAATGTGGTGCCAGCGGATGGATTTCACGCCGATTGGCTACTGATGACCACTACTGTTCGGATATATCAACCATCAATAAAGCCTTCATGGGGAAAGAGAAAGAGGTAGTGCTGCTGAATACGGAGTCGAATAAGCATAAGGCCATTGATGAGTACGTGAATGAAAATACTCTCGACGTGACCCACTACGTCTACATGAAAGATTTGAAAGAAGCCAGCCAAAGTGACAATGATACCATTCGTCTGCGTGTATGTGGCAAGACAACATCCAACAGGAACGGTAACCAACGTTTTGCCCGCTTCTGCCCGGAATGCAACAGTGACTCTATTTGTGAGATTGGCGGTAGGACATCTACACTGTCTAGTGTAGCTATCAGCCAAGTACTCTCAAGCGACTTTGACTCTGCCAATGCCAAAGACCGCAAAATATTGACCTTCACCAATAGCGTTCAGGATGCCGCTTATCAAGCAGGATTCTATGAAGCTCGCACTTTCCGTTTCCTATTCCGTCAAAGTATGCAGAAATACCTGAAGACATTGGATAGCCCCATCAACCTCGTGCAACTACAACAAGGATTTAAGGAATACTGGAAAACGAAATTGAATGAAGAAGATTATTATAACCGTTTCCTGCCTTCCGATTTGGCATCTCATATCGACCTACGCCATAACTATCGCGAAGGGCAAGGATTCATGCAACGTTTCAAAGATGAGTTCGACTTGCGTGTAGATTGGGAAATCACAAGTGAGTTCGGCCTCACAGCCCAACTGGGACGAACGCTAGAGAAAACTGGTTCTTCCGCCTCTTTCTTCCAAACTAAAGACATATATCAAACATTTCAACGGATGAAAGATTGGCTGATTGAGAACCATCTGGAATACGTAGCCAATGACGACAATAAATTCTGCCATTACGTGGAAGGCATCCTGCAACGGATGAGAATGCATGGAGCGGTGGATCATCCTTATCTGAATATGTATCGAAATGAAAAGTTGAACAGCTATGCCCTTAACTGGGTCTACGACCAACGACACTTTCTGAACAAACGTTTTGGAGGTGGTGTACAGTTTCCGAAACTGGTGGGAACTTACTACCTCGAACGAAACGGAGAACTACTTGATATGGCCGTCATCCGCAGAGAAGGAAAGCAGAACTGGTATAGCAATTATTTTCAGAACGTATATAATGTGGCACTGTTCATGAATACTTCCCTGTTCAACGACCTGATGCGTAAATTGTTCGATACAATGGAAGATATCGGCATCGTGAATAAAGGTTCGCAAGGTGGTGGAAACTATGCCATTAATCCCGAACACATCTGGATAAGCAACCGTGTGAAGCACATCCGTTGTGATTCCTGCCAGTCACAGTTATGCGTAGCCGAAATGGACGAATTGGCAGAAGGGACCAGTTGCCTGGACTATAAATGCCATGGTACATATTCTGACGAGGTGCGTCCGGAATTGAACTATTATCAACAGGTTTACAACCGGGAGATCTCCCCCCGCGTACATGCTCGTGAGCATACCGGACTATTGGAACGAACAGAACGTGAAAAGCTGGAATATGACTTCAAGGAGCATCCGCATGCCAACTCTATTAATGCGCTGTCGGCCACTTCTACCCTTGAGATGGGTATTGATATAGGCGATTTAAATGTGACGGGCAATACTAACATCCCTCCCAAGCCAAGCAACTTCCTCCAACGTGTAGGACGTGCCGGGCGAAAAGAAGGTGCGGCACTTGTTCTGAATTATGCACATGCAGGCGAGCCACACGATATGTATTACTTTACTTATCCAACAGAAATGATGGAAGGTGAAGTAACAACTCCCGGCTGTTTCCTTGAGGCAAAAGACATTCTACGCCGCCATTTCTTAGCTTTCTGTATCGACACATGGACCAGTGAGAATACCGGCAATACACTACCAACTCATTTAAGGGATTTAAGACTAACGGAAAATACACTTTCGACTGATGGATTTGTTATTAACCAAATCATCTCTTTCATAAAAGCTCATAAACAAACTCTCCGAGTACAGTTTACTGAACAATATGAGGTGCAAGTGCAACCCACCCTTGACAAACTATTTGCCTCACTTGATGATGACTCTTTCTATCAGTTGATTCTGAAGGAGTTTCATTCTTTGACCGAACGCCTCTATCAGTTGAATGAAGAACTCCAACTATTTAAAGAACAACAAAACCAATTGCAACCCAACGACCCTGCACACGAGAATCTGAAAGAACTCATCAAGGCATCCAAGATGCAATATGCGCAATTGATGCAAGAAAGCATGATAGAGTATATGACTAATGTGGGATTATTACCAAACTATGCTTTCCCCGAAACGGGAGTAAAACTTCAAGCCAATGTCTATTCATCTCGTGAAAAGGAAGACCATACGACCAATATAGCCGCACCTCGTTCCTTCGAACTGATTCGTTCCGCATCGCAAGGTATCAAAGAACTTGCTCCGGGTAGTAAGTTTTACACGCAAAAGTTTAAGCTGGAGGTAAGTGGTATTTCAACATTCGATTGGAATGACACTCTTTCCACAATGCGTTTCTGTTCCAAATGCGATTGCCTAGCTATGAAAGGGACACCAAATTATAACACAGCTGCCTGTCCGAAATGCGGCGATCCGTCGTGGAGTGTAAATACACACCCTGTTGTGAAGTTTACTAACGCACGAAGTATTATGAAAAAGACAGAGGCGGCACTTGACGATTCGGCAGAAGAACGTGACAAGGAGAACTATATTGTCAAAAAGCATTTTCTGTTTCATCATAATGGAATCATCTCATCATACGTCATGCGAGGAGTAGGATTTGGTATTGAATTCTGCAACAATATGGATTTATATGAGATAAACTATGGCATGCAGATGCAGTCGGGAGGAAAAACGGAAGTTAACGGTGATCCAACAGTATCTCAATACGGTTTTGTCACTTGTCGCTATTGTGGTAAAGCCACTCCCCTGCTCGCACGGAATGAAGAAGAACAGCATTACAGGTTCTGTAACCATGCTAATATCTCCTTTGGTGAGGATATAGAGGGAGAAGTATTCAAGCCACTCTACCTTTATCGCCACATTCAGACAGAAGCTATCAAGATATTGCTCCCCATCCAAATAATGGATGCTAAAGCTTCGATTGAGATGTTCAAGGCAGGTATCGTACTTGGAATGAAAGCCTACTATCGCTCCTCACCCGAACATATCCGTATCGACACATACAGCGAAATGAACCAGGCTACGCAGAGAAAGGATTATTATTTGGTAATGTACGATACAATCCCCGGTGGCACAGGGTATCTGTCAAAGCTCTACAATACAGAACAATTTACCGACTTACTGATAAAAGCTCATAAACTGATTGACAATTGCGAATGCCAGTACGAAGGGAAAGATGGGTGTTATCACTGCATCCTGACGTATGGTAATCAATATAGCCGAGAGGAATTTAGTCGTGAGCGAGCTGAAGCATTGTTCAAAAATCTAATTGAGCATAAGAATTCATGGGAGACTTTAGCCGGCTCTGTCGGTACAATTGTACAAAGTGGCGTTATCGAAGACAGTGAATTGGAACTTAAATTCATTCGGGCCCTGAAGACAATAGCGAAAACCAAGAAGTGGAACTTTGAGAAAGTGCCGGATATAGATAGCTATAAATATGTATTGAATATAAAAGACGTAGAGCAAAACACAGATGTTATTTACCACATACACCCACAGTTCGCACTGGGAAATCCTTACGGAGTTCGGCACTACACTGTGCCCGACTTTCAATTCATTTGTGTATCAGCATGCATAGAAGGAAAAATAATTCCGAACGTATCCATCTTACCTCAATGGTCTATCTATCTTGATGGTTATGCTTACCATGCCAAAGAGCCCAACATACGTTTTTACAAAGACTTGGAAAAACGAGAAGGTATCAAAGACTCGAAAACCCACCTAATGTATTCATGGACATTAACCTGGGAAGATATCATGCTTTTTGAAAGCGAAAAAGAAGATTCTTTAGGGCTAGATTCGGTCAGCCGCCTGATACAAATGATTGAAAAGCCACTGAAAGGAAGCCTAAAAGAAAAAGCATTTCTAAGTATTATAGATGTGGAAGGATTCATGGCACACGGAGGTTCTCTCTATGAGGGGGAAATAACCTTCGATAATGAATGTGATGCCGAACTTACAGACGACTCCACAGATGAAGAAGTCGAAGCTGCTTTTGACAAAGGTATTCATTATGATTGGCACATTCAACAAAATCTTTCATCTATAGAACAGGAAGAATGGATAGGTTTCTGGCGCCGTTATAACTTGCTGCAATTCTTTAGTAATGTTAGTACCAAAACGATCATTAAAGATACACCTTCACCTATTAACAGAAAAGAGGTGAAAATCTATTATCCGGGATTAGAAGATATCATTGATATACTGATTGACAACAATATTTCCTTCAATACAGAAGGAGAAGGTGATCTGACTAATGAAGATGACGAAGTTATCGCTTCAGCCCGTATGATACTAAAAGAACTGAAAATTGCTATAGACCCTGACTCTAATACATATGCAGAAGTCTTTGCAATGAACGGTTATAAAGTAATAAGTTCAAATGAATTTACTGTAGAATTAATAAAACAAAAATAAAGATATGAGACTATTTCTTTCAGATACATTCTTTGATGCAATGTTTGATTTGCCAAAGAAGATACAAGATAAGGTGATTGCCTTTCAAAAAAAGTTTCGTGAAAACACGACAACATTAGGAATACATCTGGAACCCATCTCGCAATTTAAGAACTCTGCTTTACGTACTGCACGTGTGGATGACAATTACCGTGTAATTGTAGGAGTACTCGATGGTAACAATTACTCCTTACTCTATGTTGGTGACCATGAAGAAGCGTATCGATGGGGAATGAACAAACGTTTTGTTTGGAATGAGCATACACAAGCTTGCCAATTAATCACTATTCAGGAAACAGAAGAGACAATGACCATTCCAGCCCATATCCCTACGGAGTCAGCGTTTTTTGCAGGAGTTCCGGAAGATAAGTTGCTTAAAGTGGGGATTCCTTTAGAAATAATTCCACAGGTTATGACTATTCGTAGTCTTGATGATTTAGATGAGCTGGAATCTATCCTACCATCGGATGCCTATGAGAATTTGTTCAATCTAATGGATGGTGAGAATATAGATGAATTGGTAGCAATCACAGAAGAAGGGCAAGCAAAAGCTGATGAAGACCAGTTACTAAGTAGTAATAACCGTCGTCGCTTTATTGAACTGACTGATGACGATGCCTTGCAACATATCATTGAACAAGGTATGGATAAGTGGCAAATTTTCCTTCACCCATCTCAACGAAAACTTGTGGATGCAGATTACAAAGGAACGATGAAAGTTAGTGGTGGTGCGGGAACAGGAAAGACAGTAGCCGCATTACATAGATTGAAATATCTGTGTAAAGAACCTGATTCAAAAATATTGTTCACCACTTATACACGTACCCTACGTGAGAATTTGGAAGATTCTATCCAAAAACTGGACATACCTCGTCAACGATATACGCTGAGCAATATTGACCAAGTTTTACTAGATACAGCCCATCAATACAAAATCAAAGATAGTTTTAAAGTTCTTGATTACAGCGGCGATGAAGAATCATTAAAATTATGGCGTGAAGTATTAGAAACTGAGGTCACTGAATTTGATGAGCAGTTCTTGTATGATGAATATATCGATGTCATCGTTTATTATGGAAACACTGATGCACATCAGTATATGATGCAACAACGTGTAGGACGCACAAAAGCATTAAGCCGGAAACAACGCATGGAGTTCCGGAAGATAAGTTGCTTAAAGTGGGGATTCCTTTAGAAATAATTCCACAGGTTATGACTATTCGTAGTCTTGATGATTTAGATGAGCTGGAATCTATCCTACCATCGGATGCCTATGAGAATTTGTTCAATCTAATGGATGGTGAGAATATAGATGAATTGGTAGCAATCACAGAAGAAGGGCAAGCAAAAGCTGATGAAGACCAGTTACTAAGTAGTAATAACCGTCGTCGCTTTATTGAACTGACTGATGACGATGCCTTGCAACATATCATTGAACAAGGTATGGATAAGTGGCAAATTTTCCTTCACCCATCTCAACGAAAACTTGTGGATGCAGATTACAAAGGAACGATGAAAGTTAGTGGTGGTGCGGGAACAGGAAAGACAGTAGCCGCATTACATAGATTGAAATATCTGTGTAAAGAACCTGATTCAAAAATATTGTTCACCACTTATACACGTACCCTACGTGAGAATTTGGAAGATTCTATCCAAAAACTGGACATACCTCGTCAACGATATACGCTGAGCAATATTGACCAAGTTTTACTAGATACAGCCCATCAATACAAAATCAAAGATAGTTTTAAAGTTCTTGATTACAGCGGCGATGAAGAATCATTAAAATTATGGCGTGAAGTATTAGAAACTGAGGTCACTGAATTTGATGAGCAGTTCTTGTATGATGAATATATCGATGTCATCGTTTATTATGGAAACACTGATGCACATCAGTATATGATGCAACAACGTGTAGGACGCACAAAAGCATTAAGCCGGAAACAACGCATGGACATTTGGAAGCTTGTAGAAAAATACGTGGCTTTAAAACAGGAACGTAAAGTTGTTGACCGCCTTGAACTCTTCAATGAAACTACCCATTATTTAAAAGAGAATAATATACATCCTTTTACGCACGTAATAGCAGATGAATTTCAAGACTTCTCAAATCCTGAACTGAAGTTTCTACGTGCCCTTGTGCAAGAAGGTCGCAATGATTTGTTCCTCACCGGTGACCCTATTCAACGTATTTATAGTGGACGAAAGATTAACTTCGGAGCAGCCGGCATCAATGTGAGAGGAGTAAGAAGTCGCAGACTTAAAATCAATTACAGAACAACAGAACCCATTAAACGCGTAGCTGTAAGTGTAGTCAAAGGACAAACCTTTGACGATATGGATGGTGGAACGGAATCAATAAAAGGATATGTCTCACTAATTCACGGTGGCGAGAATCCTCAATATAAGGTAGTTAGTGGAGTCTCAGAAGAGGTGGAACAAGTGATAAATTGGATTACAGAATGCACCCGGAACAATATAGCCCTGAAAGACATATGTATAGCAGCTCCCAATATGAATCTAATGCGCGAATTACAAAATCGATTGCATACTGATGGAACTCACTATCGAATTCTCAAAGGCGCAAGTAAACAAGGAACCACTGACGGACTGTCACTTTGCACATTCCATTCACTGAAAGGATTAGAATTTAAAGTAATTATCCTAATAGGAGTCAATGAACGCTATGTGCCATCACAAGTAACCAAAACTCATCCATTTACCGGAATGGACAAATTATCGCAGAAGGAATATCTATCTTCCAAACGTTCATTGTTATATGTAGCTATTACCCGTGCACGTCAACTCGTTTTCATGGTAGGCTACGGAGAACCTTGTGGTTTATTAGCTTCCATGGTTGAAAAATAGACATATTATACTCAAAGAAGTATCAAAAGAAAATGAGGATAAGTCACCTGGACCTATCCTCATTTTCTTTTGATGTATTATTCGTTTATTTATCGAGATTACTTCACTTCCTCAAAATCAACATGATATATCTATCAGCGACTTGCGTACACGTGTTGCAAATATAACGCAAACCCGAAAATAAGCATCCATAAGCAACACACGCTCTTGCTCACAAAAGTACGATTTTTATTCATAAATAAGAGATGTAAACGCATAAAAATCAAAAGAAAGCGATGTTTTTAACAGATTCTTCGGTTTTATCCTTACCTTTGTATATGATATTGGGATGTTATACCCGAACAACAATAAGGAAACTATGCAAATACATAACAATACATTGATAGCGGAATGCTCGGCTTACGATTTCAAGGAAATGCTGGAACGTAAGAAAGTAAAGTCATGGCTTAAATCCGTGTCGGCATTTGCCAATACGGACGGTGGCAGTTTGTTTTATGGAGTGAATGATGACGGTGTAATTGTAGGTTTGGAGAATCCACAAGCCGATGCTGATTTTATCAGTGAAATGATAAAGGCACGACTTGACCCTGTGCCGGAAGTTCAGCTTATTCCGATAGAACACGAAGGGCATACCTTGCTTGAAGTGAAAGTAAAGGCAGGAACGCTTACACCTTATTACTATTATCAGGATGGGACACGTACTGCATATGTACGAGTTGGCAATGAAAGCGTGGAGTGTAATTCGCAACAGCTTCTTTCATTGGTATTGAAAGGTACGCACATGACTTGGGATTCACTGCCTACCCAAGTGGATGCCAGCAAACATTCTTTCATCATTCTCGCCAATACTTTCCGTGAGCAAACCCATCAGGAATGGAATGACAAGTATCTGGAATCATTCGGACTAGTAACTCCTGATGGCAAACTGACCAATGCAGGATTGCTTTTTGTGGATAATTGCACCGTATTTCAATCACGTATTTTCTGTACCCGTTGGACTGGACTCTATAAAGATGATGCCATCAGTTCCGTAGAGCATCGGGCTAACCTTGTATTGCTATTGAAATACGGCATGGACTTCATCAAGAACTATACCATGAGTGGTTGGGTGAAGATGCCGAACTATCGTCTAAACCTCCCCGACTATTCAGACCGTGCCATCTTCGAAGGATTGGTAAACCACCTTATCCATCGGGATTACACCGTGATGGGCGGTGAAGTACATATCGATATTTACGATGACCGTGTAGAACTGGTATCACCAGGTGCTATGCTTGACGGTACACAGATTCAAGACCGTGACATATACAAAGTGCCATCCATGCGCCGCAACCCTGTCATTGCAGATGTGTTCACACAGTTGGACTATATGGAGAAACGCGGCTCGGGTTTAAGGAAAATGCGGGAGCTTACGGAGAAACTACCCAATTTCCTGCAAGGTAAAGAGCCACAATATCAAACGGAAGCGACCTCTTTCTACACCACATTCTATAATCTGAACTGGAACGAAAGCGGAAGAATACCTGTCGAGGAAGTGGCTAACAGGGTAAATAGCACCCTCGAAAAGTACCCTGTAAACGAAGAAAGTTCGGTAGAAAAGTTCGTTGTAAACAGCAAAAGTTCGGAGAAAACCTTCGGTGATATGCAAGAAAGTTCGGAGAAAGGTTCGGAGATAACCCCAAAAGGTTCGGAGAAAAAGTTCGGAGATTCGAAAAACAAATCTAAAAGCATTGGGAAAACCGCACAAAAAATTATTGATTTCGTCATTTCCGACCCATCAATGTCTGCAGAAGCAATGGCCTATAAAATAGGAATAAGCTCCCGAGCCGTAGAAAAACAGATTTCCAAGTTACGTTCTATGGGAATTTTGTCTCGTGAAGGAGCAGACCATGGTGGCTATTGGCGCATTATTGTTAAACCATACACAGAACAATAAAACTATGGAAACCTCTTTCATTCCACTTTGTGCAATAATTGCCGTTTTGATTATCGCCTTTTTGTTTGCTTCCTTGCCGCAAGTAAGCCACAAAACGCGATACAGAGTGCTTTATGCAATAGCCATCATCATGCTATTAGCTGTTATCCCTATTAGTGAATATATGGCTGGTGACACACAAAACTCAAGTAACAATTATCTGCTTGTTCTGATATTTGATATTGCGGTAGGATATTTTTGTATGTACGTTGCTGCATTGCTGAAATTCAATGTCCTTAAACGAAAGAATCAAGCATTGGAAAATGCCTTGACAGAAAAGCAACAAGAAAATGTAGCAATCCTATTGGAGCATCAAAACGAAAAACAACAAGCACTTCAGCAAAGAGAGCTTGAATGGTTAGCTGGGAAAATAAAGATGTTTACCGAAGAAGAACAGGAAGCTATTCTTGCCAGTGCTCTATCATTTGCTGAACATGACTTGATAGTTGCTCCCTCAATAAACATACAGCCCAAAGAAACATGTAGTCAGCAAGAACTAATGTACTTTGTCTGCTCTGCTTTTTACAATATGGATAAAAGCCGTAGTGAAATTGTGAGTTTCTTATTCCAAGTCTTTCCACTCTATTTTCCTGCCGGAGAAAGTGCATTGGCTAAAAAGATGCCGGGATTAGAAAAGGTTAGAGAGCGAAGAGGAAAAGAAGAATGTTTGTGAAGAAATCTATTGGTGTCCGGTAAAACATTCAAAACCTATTTGACTTTTTATTTTCCCGGACAGCCGATATATTGAACGTGCAGGGTCTTCATTGTGAGATAAAAATCCATTAAAAGAGCCCGAATTGGGCAAATATGACATTCTTGTCAATGAATACCCCATAAAAGGAAAACAATTTTATCGGACAACCGACACAATCATTGAGACATGAGGCTTGTCAACGCATAAAATCACTCTGAACAGCTGGTTAAACACGTTCACCGGACACCAATAGAAGAAATCAAGAAGATAATTTCAACTAATTACTCAAAAACAGATAGTAAGATCGCAAGTATTACTGATACTTGTAGCTTCTTCGGAGAAAGACAAAAACAGCCCATTCATTTTGCGTCGTTTCGATGATGATGTTTATGAGCCATTACCTGCAAACAATTCATGCTTATTAATGGGTATAAGTTCATTATGAGCTTAAAAAAACAAGTGGATTAGGGTTAAATATCAAAAACATGTAGGAAAATATACAATAAACGAGTATTTTTGTCGTTTTAATAGAAGAAATTCAGCAGAGATTATGAGCGTTAAACAAATACCCAATAGATTAAAAGCTGCTTTGGCTGATAATCACAAGACAAGCAAATGGCTTGCTGATCAATTAGGGAAATCAGACATGACGGTTTCCAGATGGTGTACTAACCGCTCCCAACCTTCTGTCCACCAATTGATAAAGATAGCTAATCTCTTAGATGTTGATGTATCAGAACTGCTTAATAAAACAAAATGATTAACGTATGAAGTACAGATTTATAGATTTGTTTGCAGGTGCTGGTGGACTATCAGAAGGTTTTATCAGAGCTGGTTATGAACCCATAGCACATATTGAGATGGATCACTATGCTTGTGACTCATTGAAAACTCGTGCAGCATTTCATTATTTAAAGGAGAACGGAAAACTTGAAATATACGAAGAATACCTCAAAAACAAGAAGGAAAAAACAGATGGAAGTTGGCTTTGGAATCAAGTTCCTAAATCTGTGATTGACTCGGTTATTCAAGAAGCTATAGGGAAAGAAACATTGCCAAGCCTTTTTGAAAGAGTTGATAAACTTTGTAATGGGAAGCCCGTTGATATGATTATTGGAGGTCCACCATGCCAGGCATATTCTGTCGCTGGCCGTGCTAGATTAGGAAAAAAAATTGAAGAAGACCCTCGTAATGACCTATATAAATTCTATGTAGAGTTCCTTAAACGTTATAAGCCCAAAATGTTTGTGTTTGAAAATGTTTTGGGAATTTTTACTGCCAAAGGTGGAGAGCCATTTAGGGATCTTATTCGATTGGTGCGCGAGTTAGATTATAATATAGATTTTCGTGAACAGATAGCATCACAGCATGGAGTTTTGCAAAAACGTCATAGGGTCATTATTGTTGGTTGGCAAAATAAAAGAGACACACAAGAAGATACCTCGTATCACTATCCGTACCTTCTTGAAGAGCAAATGCCATACAAAATGATGAGGGATTTGTTTTGTGATCTGCCTATAGTTAAGGCTGGAGAGGGTACACTTTGCGGAATTGTTCATTACACAAAGCCTTTAAGCGATATGGAATACCTTAAAAAATCAGGAATTAGAGGAGTCTTGAGCTTTACCACTCAGCACATTGCACGTCCTAACAATCCTACAGACAGAGAAATCTATAAGCAGGCAGTTGAACAGTGGAATGAAGGAAAACGTTTACGGTATGATAAGCTTGATCCCTCACTGCAGAAGCATAAAAATACGCAGACATTCTTAAACAGGTTTTGTGTGGTAGATCCTAACGGTGTATGTCACACCGTTGTAGCACATATCGCTATGGATGGACATTATTACATATATCCAACTCCTAATCCAACGACGGATAATGTACGTTCTATTACAATACGTGAAGCTGCAAGAATTCAATCATTCCCAGATGACTACTTTTTTGAAGGAAGTCGCTCTTCCGCATTTAAACAAATTGGTAACGCTGTCCCTGTAGTCCTTGCAGAGAAGATTGCTTTAGAGATAAAAAAAATATTAGCTCATGAAGATGAATTACGAAGAACTCAAAACCGCTAATGCTACACCTGCTGCTGCGTCCATGGTTGAGACTTTTCGAGCTATGGGCTATAGTTTGGAAACAGCAATGGCTGATATATTAGATAACTCTATATCAGCTGGAGCGAATAATATCTGGATCTCGAGAATCTGGAAAGGTGGTCAATCAATTATCACTATTAAAGATGATGGCATTGGAATGAATCATCAGGAACTGATCGAAGCAATGAGACCAGGTTCTCAGAATCCTTTGGAAGAACGTTCAAAAAGTGATTTAGGTCGATTTGGTTTGGGACTGAAAACCGCCTCATTCTCTCAATGTAGAAGACTTACCGTATATAGCAAAAAGGCTGATTACAAGCCCGTTTATTGGACTTGGGACTTAGACTACGTTGCAAAAACAAACCAATGGGAACTTCTTCAATGGATTCCTGATGAATATATAAATGCTCTTGATGATGTTTCTCATGGCACTTTGGTTATATGGTCAGGTTTAGACCGAATCATTAACCCAGAAACAAGTGAGATTGATATTAACTCAAAGGTCAAATTTTCTTCACTATTAGACAATGTGAAACGACACATTTCAATGACTTTTCATCGTTTTATAGAAGAAAAAGTTGTGAGGATTTTCTGGTGTGAACATGAAATTGAGCCTTGGAATCCATTCTGTGAAAATGAACCAAAGACGCAGATAAGACCCACCGAAAACATTATTGGTGGAATATCTGTCAAGGGGTATGTTTTGCCTCATAAAAGTGCGTTCTCTAGCGAAGCAGCCTATGCTAAAGCAGAAGGTATTAATGGATGGGCAGCTCAGCAAGGATTCTATGTATATAGAGGAAAAAGATTACTTTTAGCAGGTGATTGGCTTGGGCTATTTAGAAAGGAAGAGTACTATAAATTAGTGCGAATTAAAATAGACTTACCTAATACATTGGACACTGAATGGCAGATTGATATTAAAAAATCAAGAGCCTATCCTCCAATGCAAAATAGAAGTCAACTTGAATCTTACGCTAAAGCTGTGAGATCAATTGGTTGTGAAGTCTATCGACATAGAGGAAAGATTCTAAAGCAAAAAGCTGGTACATCTTTCCAACCTCTATGGTGCGAGAAGAAAAAAGATAATAAATGGTCTTTTGTGGTTAATCGTGAACATGACATGATTAAGCAAATAAAAAGTATGGCTCTTGACAACCCTGAGAAGGCTATTAACACTCTTCTTAGCTTTATTGAGGAAACATTACCAACTAAGACAATTTATATCAATGAAGCAAAAGGTGAAGAGTCTCAACTTGAACCTTTTATGGGTATCAATCCTTCAATCATAACAGATATGATGCGGACGATGTATGATAACCAAATTAAAACGGGAAAGACATCTGAACAAGCCAAAGCATATCTAAAAACAGTAGAACCTTTTAACCTCTTTGAGGATTTAATCGAAAATTTATAGCTATGCAGAATCAGATTATTAATATGTGTCGAGTCCTAATCGGACCAAATGCTGTTGTAACAGACGATCAGATTAATGATGCTATAGAAAGGGTATCACTAATCTTTCCCAATATGGATATTGCGCAAGTAAAAAGCGAATTACTATCCTTGTATGGAGTAAGGATTCAGGACTTTCAAATACTAGAAGGGAATGAAAGAAGACAACCTTGGCTTAGAGATTTCAAAGCTGAGCGCAAGTCTACTTGGGACTTTTGGGTGAGGTATAAACAATATTTGTCTGAACAAAAAGGTTTTGCTCCACTTGTCATTCAAAAGTTAGATGAAATGAGTGACCGCATTTTAGATAATTTGTTTAATCCCCAGCTGACCAATATCACAATTGATAAAAAAGGGTTAGTTGTAGGTCAAGTTCAATCTGGTAAAACAGCTAATTACACAGGCTTAATTTGCAAAGCTGCTGATGCAGGCTTCAATTTTATCGTTGTACTAGCTGGCATCTTGAATAATCTGAGAAGTCAAACTCAAAGTAGAATAGATGAGGGTTTTTTAGGATTTGATACCCAATACGAACGAGCATATAATATCAACAATACTACCAAAATAGGTGTAGGACTGATTCCTGGTTTTGATTCCGCAATTGCTAATTCCTATACCACAAGTTTGGATTCTGGCGATTTCAATAGTAGGGCAGCAAATACTGCTGGGTTCAACTTCAATGCACCGCAACCCATAATTCTGGTTGTAAAAAAGAACGCATCAGTATTAAAGCGCTTGAACACTTGGCTGAAAGCTCAAGCTGGAGGTCACAAGATTGCAAATAAATCGTTGCTACTGATTGATGATGAAGCTGATAATGCTTCAATCAATACAAAGAAAGATAAGGATTTAGACCCAACAGCAATCAATAAAGGTATTAGAACGCTGATTGGACAATTCAATAGGTCTGCCTATGTTGGATATACAGCCACACCTTTTGCTAATATATTTATAGCACAAGACGAATCAGATTTGTTTCCACGTGACTTTATTATCAATCTCCCTGCACCAACTAATTACATTGGTCCTGAAAAAGTATTTGGGACAAGTATGGATGTTGAGGAGGAAGAAGACTTGTTGCCGATTGTAGTTCCTATTAGCGATTATCTGACTTTCATACCAGAGGGGCACAAAAAGAATGATCCTAAGCCAACATTTGCAGATATACCAGAGTCGTTAAAGACAGCTATTAAGAGCTTTATATTGACATGCGCTATACGCTTAGCAAGAGGCCAAGAAAATAAGCATAACTCTATGCTTATCCACGTTTCTCGTTATCAGCTATGGCAAAATGAGATTAAAGAATTGGTAGCTCAACAGTTTTCATATTATAAGCAAGAGATAGAAGCAAACGACCCATCTGTACTCAGTGAATTTCAAGATTTGCTAGAGAATGACTATACTGAAACAACCAATAAGATTAAGAATTCAACTCTTTCCAATATTGATCATTGCTTGCAAGTCCATCAGTGGGAAGATATTAAGCCTTTACTTTTCAAAGTTGTTCAGAAAATTGAAGTGAAATCCATTAACGGATCTTCTGGTGATATTGTTGATTATCAACTGAATTCTAAAAATGGGGTTTCTGTTATCGCTATAGGCGGAGACAAACTATCTCGAGGTCTGACGTTGGAGGGACTTTCTATAAGCTATTTCTTACGTGCTTCTAAAATGTATGATACATTAATGCAGATGGGTAGATGGTTTGGGTATCGTCCAGGATATGTTGATTTATGCCGTCTATTTACAAGTGCTGAACTCAATGAATGGTATCGACACATTGCTATCGCTAGTGCTGAGTTGCGTGAAGAATTCAACTATCTTGCAGAATCAAGAAGTACACCGGATAAGTATGCTCTCAAAGTACGTACACATCCTGGATGCCTACAAATCACTGCTCTTAATAAGATGAGGAATACCAAGGAAATTCAAGTATCGTGGGCTTCTCGACTCATTGAAACTTATCAATTGCCGATTGATAAGGGATTAAAGAACAGAAATCTTGTTGCTACTGATGAGCTTCTGGCCGGATTAGGTGAACCCATAATCAAAGATGGAGACTATCTTTGGAAAAATGTTCCAGCAAATCAAATTTGTGATTATTTCAATGAATTTACTGTTGCAGAATCCCTCAAAAAGGTAAATCTTGAATTAATTGTTAAGTACATCAATGAGTTACAAGGACATAACGAGTTGACGAATTGGAGCGTTGCTCTGATGAATAAGTCGGCTGGAAGTGGTCCTAATAAGGAATATCGTTTCTGCAACAAATATAAAGTTAATTGTTTCTATCGTAATAGAGCTATTGATACAGATTACAAAACATACTTTATTCGAAAGAATCATATCGTTGGTAATCAAGCTGATGAATTTGTAGATTTAGAAAAAGATATGCTAAATGAAGCTTTAGAAACAACAAAACGAGAATCTGTAGATAATGGTAAAATTTGGTCTAAGGCATATCCAAAACCATTGGTTGTACGTAGTAGTTTTAGACCCAAAACTCAACCACTACTGATAATTTATCCATTAAATCCAATAGGTGCTAACGTCATGAAGAATGGTGTGCCAGCAGAAGGTTCAACCGTATTTGTCGAAAGTGATGATCCATTTGTTGGGTTTGCCATTTCCTTCCCAGCAACAGATACATCGTTTGCAGTAAATTATAAAGTGAATATGGTAGGAGAATATGCTGATATTGAGGATAATTTCGATAACGAAAACGATAATGAGTATAGAGAATAAATATCAGATTATAGAGTTGTGGAACTCGTTAAAAAGTCTTGCGACAATAGGACTTGTGAAAAAGCTTTACGACACGACATTACCTATACAGGTATATGTCACATATAGCTATCCCGATGACATAATAGGTATTGCCGTCTCTTTCTCGAAAGAATTCAAGATTGATGTCACATCTTTAAGCAATTTAAGCGAGCTAAAAATTAGACAGCTCGTCGACACATCAATGCCTGGACAAAAAATGCTCCATGTTCAGCTAATGAGGAATGAGTACCAAAGAGCCTTTGCTGCATTATGTGAGGATTTGGTAACTACACTTAAACCACTATCCACTCCAAAGAAAATGGCTCAGGAAGTTGTAAATCAACTATATAGATGGAAAAACTTGTTTGGTAAAATGAAGTTTGACGGCTTGTCAAAAGAAGAACAGCAAGGCTTATATGGAGAATTAGTATTCCTTAGAAAAATGCTAAGTCGAAGTACTAATGATACCTACGCATCTACATTAAAGCTTTGGACAGGGGTTGAGAAGACAAATAAGGACTTTCAAGGTGATAATTGGGCTGTTGAAGTTAAAACAACATCTACTAATAATGCTCAATTCATAACCATAAACGGAGAACGACAATTAGATAATTCACTTGTAGCCCATTTATTTATCTACCATTTAGTATTGGAAGTATCCAAAATTAATGGAGAGAGTTTACCTATGATTGTAGCAGAAATAAAAAATCTCCTCAGCAGCAATGTACCTGCATTATGTATCTTTGAGGAAAAACTTATTGAGGTGAAGTACATCGCTAGTCATGAATCCTTGTATGCTGAACGTTTTTATAAAAAAAGGAACGAAAAGTGCTATAAAGTATTAGCTGATTTCCCAAGAATCATGGAAAATGACCTTAGAAACGGAGTAAGTAATGTTGTTTATGCCATTTCTATCGGCATGTGCGATGAATATTTAGTTTCTGAGGGTGTCTTATTTAATACCATTAAATGATATGAATAATGATATAAACAAATATTATCTATCTCTTATTCAGGAAATTTCGACCCGCCAACTATCTAATGAAGATGGCGATAATCAAGAACAGACATTCACAAGATATGTTTTTGATGTATTGTCAGAAGCTGGAGAAACAGAGAATGCGACAGTAGCTTTTGATGAAAAAGACCTAGGAACCAAAAAACAGCATAAAATTAATGGTTATGCAATAGCAGATAATTATGAGACTGTTGACTTATTCATATCTATTTATGGGTGTGAAGAAAGTATTTATTCAACACCTAAAACTGAAATAGATAGAGCTTCCACTAGAATTATTAATTTCTTCAGGAAGGCTGTATATGGAGATTATGCAAACGAAGTAGCAGAATCATCTGAAATATTTGAATTTGCAAACACATTATCTTCATACCAAGAACTAAAAGATAATTTGGTAAGAGTTAATGCCTTTATTCTTACGAATGGTGAGTATAAAGGCGAATTTCCTGCCAATGTAGATATATGTGGATATAAGGTATTCTTCCGCGTTATAGACCTTAGATATCTTTACCAGATAACTGTAGAGTCACGTGTGCCTATTGAAATCAATTTCAAGGAAGAAGGATATACTGTTCCATGTCTATCTGCCGCTTCTGAAAATCCCGATTATCAAGCATATGTAGCTATAATACCAGGAACTTGTTTAGCCAATTTATATGAAAGATTCGGTGCCAGATTATTGGAGCAAAATGTCCGTTCTTTCCTCCAGTTTACAGGAAAAATCAATAAAGGTATCAGAGATACAATAAAAAAAGAGCCACATATGTTCTTGGCTTTCAACAATGGATTAGCGGCTACTGCTGATCACATCGAATTAGATTCTACCGGTAGAAACATTGTCAAAATATCTAATTTACAGATAGTAAATGGCGGTCAAACAACAGCGTCTATTTATCACACATGGAAAAAAGACAAGGCTGATATATCTGGCATTTTTGTTCAAGCAAAAATATCTGTTATCAAAAGAGCAGAAGAATTTGCAGATATTGTGTCACGCATTTCTCGATATGCAAATACTCAAAACAAGGTAAATGATGCTGATTTTACTGCCAATAATGCGCATCTTGTAGCTTTCGAAAAGTTGTCTCGATATATCTTGACACCAATAACAGAAGATTCAAACATCCAGACATATTGGTTCTTTGAAAGGGCAAGAGGACAGTATAAGAATTTTCGTCAGAAGGAGGGATTTACCAAATCTCGCCAAGCCGCCTTTGACTTAAAATACCCCAAGAAGCAGGTTATAACAAAGGTAGAGTTAGCTAAGTATATAAACGCATACGAAGAAGTATATGATGGGAAGAAAATTGCTATCGGACCGTTTATTGTTGTACGTGGTAACGAAAAGAACTACAGCAAGTTCATTAATAACAACTTACCTGAAAATATTAAAAACCTCAATAGTATATATTATGAAGATGCCATTGCAAAAACGATATTATTCAGAACTACCGATAAAAGATATGGAACCAAGGTATCAGGAAATAATATTGGTGAGCTAAAACAGGTAGTTGTTCCATATGCTATATCTTTATTAACTACTATAACGAAGGGCAAACTAAACCTCTACAAAATATGGAAAAACCAATGCCTTTCTAATGCTCTTTCAGATTTCATCTATGAGCTAATGAAACAAATTAATGATTTTATTCTCAAAGAATCGCCTGTATCGCACTATATTGAGTGGTCTAAGAAAGAAGAGTGTTGGGAAAAGGTTAAGGCATATACATGGTCTTACGATTTGAATGATATAAAACCAGATCTTATTAATTCGTCGACTCCAGCCAGAAAAGGTTTCTCACTGAGTTCTGACGAAAATGACGAAGATGTTGCGCATGATATGGAAATCATAGAATCTATTCCATATTCACTGTGGAGAAAAATTGCAGAATGGGGAAAAGAAACTGATTGTTTATCTATCAACTATCAATCTGCGGCCCAAGAAACTGCTCATAAGTTGAAGTTTAATCATAAGTTCACTGATTCAGATAGAAGAAAGGCCATAAATATCTATAATATCGTTTGTGAAAAAAACATCGATTTATTGTTTGAGGCAGACAAACTTGCTTCCGAAGACAATAGGGCATCGAGCGCAATTCATTCCTCCTCTACTGATTATGATAACGATAATATCACAATAGAGTTAGTTCAAAAAATGGTTGAGTGGGATCGCAGGCGTAGAGTTCTCAAAGATTGGCAATGGAAAGTTATGGATGAGATTGCCAAGGGGAAACGTCCATTGGATGAAAGGATGAAAAGAGGGATGTATATGAACTATATAGCTCTCAAAAAAAGAGGGTTTACAGAATAAAAAGATTGTGTAGATTCAAAAACGAAGTGCTCATTTGGCAAAGAAACAAATCTACAATAAAACAGAAAGCAATAGAGAAAATTTGCGAGAATATTAAACCAAACTTAATTGAACATTATAAATGATATGCAATTTCTGTCATCAATATGGACAAACTAACCAAAGAACAGCGTCATAAATGTATGTCCGCAATAAAAGGGAGAAATACGAAACCTGAATTATTGGTGCGGAAATTCCTTTTCAGCCGTGGTTTTCGCTATCGGCTTAATCACCCACGTCTTCCCGGTCATCCTGATTTGGTGCTTCGCAAATATCGAACAGTTATTTTTGTGAACGGCTGCTTTTGGCATGGTCATGATAATTGCAGATACTTTCGCCTACCTAAAACAAACATTGACTTTTGGCAAAAGAAAATAGAGCGAAACAAAGAGCGTGATAAAAAAGAACAATGCCAACTTGCTGCTATGGGCTGGCATTGTATTACAGTTTGGGAATGTCAACTAAAACCTAAAGTCCGCATACAAACACTTGAATCATTGGCTTATACTTTGAATCATATTTTCCTTGAAGACAGGAAAATAAGAACATACGACTTACCTGATATAAATAATACACCTATGGTGGCAGAACCAGAAGTAACTTATGGAAGAAAGGAGCAATAGTAAAAAGCCGTTGCTTATTTTCTCCAAGGACTATTCCGTATTCCTTTGGGGCTCTAGTCCTATTTTTCCCATCAAGTACTGATGCTGTTCCCTCACCGCCCGATACATAGAATAATGAGCAAAGGATTCTTCCTTATACTTCATACTACTAATAGAAGCAGCAACAGCCCATATCATAATAACGACCACGAAGGCCACGACATATCGTAACTTAATATAATAGCCACGTATAAACATCCCATTGATATTGGGTGGAATAATGGTCACTGGATTTTTCAACTCATTAATTTTTGCAAGTATCTCATTCTGCCGTCTTAATATACTGTCGGTATTCGCCTCGATATTCATACGGTTGAGATTGTAATCGCAAACGTGCCGATAAAGATATTCAAGAAGTTTGGACTTCTGCTTGAATAATTCAATGAGTTTCGGAAACCATAGCGAAAAAGTCAATGTGTCCGACTGTTGTTTCCAGATATGCTTCTTTACCACAGACAAGGCTTCGTTCCAGCAAGTACAGAAGCTTTTGGCAACTCCATTATAAATGATCTTTTCGTCAAAGTCCACTTTTACAGATTGTTCCGATTTAGAAACAGTGGCATTCTGTTTTTCAATACATTCTTTTAGCTCGTTGATACTTTGACGCAAATTCGCAAGATTTGCAGCTACTACATCTCCTTTCATTATCTTCTACGTTTTGAGGGTTTATAGAAAGGTTCGTTTCTTGGGTTATCCTTATCTTTATCATCTCGCCATCCTTGTTCACTGTTGGTTCCTCCACCCCCACCAGAAGTTATGGCTTGATGAGGTTGAATAATCAGTTCCGCAGCTATATCACCCAACATAGTGCAAAGGTTGTTGAAACTCAAATCACGGTCAAGTTTAGAACCAGCAATGCTAAATTCATCCATACAAAAGGATATACCACGAATTTTGTCAGAATTCTCAGCATGATTAAATCGCATATCTATACCCTGACCTTTGAGAATACTAAAAAAATCATTCCAAGAACGAGAATTTGCCCGTGCGTCAAGCACTGAGGAACGAAGGGTATACTTCCGTAATTGGTGAGGACGCAAACGTTTTTTATTTCTGGCTTTACTATTTTTAGGGGCAAAGTAAAGTCCATACTCTTTAGTCAAAGCACGACAAACTTTTGCATTGCATATTCTTTCATTGCTGTCAGAAATAAGATTGCCTTCATTGTCTATCCGATTGAATACCAAATGGCAATGAGGATGTTTCGTGTCGTGATGCCGGGCTATGATATATTGAGTATTACGAATCCCCATTTGTTCCATCCATTTCTTGGCAATCTCCACCATCAACGCATCCCCTTCTTCATCATCGGGAAAACGGCTAATGTCTTGCGAAGAAAAAGCAAGTGATACATGTTTCACCGGAATTTTTACTTTCGGGCGCATGGATGCTTGTATCTGAAAAGAATCGGCTATGGCTTTATTGTTAATGGCACAGACTCCTTCGTGCGCCAAGAGTGTGGCACTTTTTTTCTTGTTCTTTTGGTCATTGGCGTAATTCACAATTCCACCAAAATCTGCTCTTGTTTTAATCTTCGCTATCATGGCAGTTATTCTTTACTTGAGTGATAATTCTACTGACTTCTGATATGATTGAGAAGCATTGTTGTTTGACTGCTTCCAAGCCAGAAGTGTGCATCTGGTGAGCAATCTGATTGACATTATTGGCGATACCGGAAAGGTCACGAATAGCCGATACCATTTCAGGACTGATGCGTTGACAGACTTGACAATCCATTGCCGCCTGATGGCAAAATTCATTGACAGGCATTCCAGCCTGTTCCGCTTTGGATTGGATATAAATGTAGTCGTTCTCGGTAAACATTACCCGAAAACATTTCGTGCGTTTCTGATAACTCGCCAACTTTGGGCGACCACCAAGTTTCTTTTCCTTCATACTTATCTTAACTTTGATGTTCATATATTGATTTTTTGAGAGTGGCAGTTCTATCCGCTTGCCGCATAGGTTTTAGTGACACTAAAACACAAACTTGCCACTCAAAAAATCTTCCTATATTTCCCTTGTTCTATTCGGCTTAGTTTGCCATCTTTGATAAAGGCTTCTATCCACTTATTTGCCGTACTTCCATTCTCGCCCAAAGTTAAAACCGCCGCATCATAATCTTTCTTTGTGAAAGTGTCAGGCAACATATTATAAAGGGCATTCCTTCGTGCATAAACGCCTGTCTCCAGCGTAGCGGTATTGAATCGTTTAGACTGATTTCCTGACATATTCTGATAAACGAATACGGCATGATAAAGCAGGGTGTCGCAAATACTCATGGCTATGGAATAGTCAAACTCATGGCAAATCAATTGTACAGTTTCGTCCGAAGAAGATGATTCGTGAAACACATTCTCCAAATGTCGGACAGCGGTCAACACCATCATTATACGATAAGCAATCAGTCCCATCCGTCTGACTACTCCTTGCATCCTATTATCCACTTCGTCACAACATTCCTCATTCACTCGACTGAGGTATTCTATAAAGTGTTCCTGTAAATCGAAGGGAAGAGAAAAAGAATAATTACCCTGCCGTACAAATTCCTCATACAGATGGCAGAACTTATCTCCCAACAGTTTGAACATAGCATTCTTGGATTGAGAAATGTCGCTTGTGGCAAACACATTTCTTATGCCACGTTTGAAGCGGATAATATAGAAACAAAAGCGGCTCATCAATCCGTTCTCCGCATCAGGTATCAACCTTCTTACCTGTTCGGGAGTTCCAGCCAAAGCGACTGACACTCTCGGATTGGTTACTTCGCAATACTCCCTGTCCTTGCGCCGACTCAAACTGACCAACTCATGGTGAAATGCCTTTCGCAACACATCGGAGTAATTGCCGTAGTCCGATTTCAATGTCTGGCTCAACGTGTCGCCCTCCGATTCAAACAGCAGCCCGATTCCGTCATTATCTCCCAATATTTTCAAAAAAGAACTTGCGCTACTATTGGCAGGAATAACAAGCATACGCATGGGCGGCTCGACTGGCATAGTCATTCCATCAATTTTCTTACCTTTAATATATGTGTTCATTGCTTCTTTATATTCCTGTTCCAATCGTTTGGAAAGTTCATGCAAATGGCAGTTGATGGGGGCTACCAATTCCCGGCATAAGGTCAATGCTCCTTTTCCCATACCGGCATCCGCTACCACGAACAGATAGAGATTCGGATAAACAATACGCTCATCGTACACTCCACAAACATTATGAAAGCATACCGACAAACATACAATAGCCCCAATCAATATTGTATCACGGTCATCTACCGAAATGGAGTTATTGACAACCTCATTTAGAAAAGGAGGAAGGTGTTCAAACACACATTCAGGAAATGCAGGAAGTTCTTCCTCTGATTTTATCCATTTACCCGTTTTACCATTTTGGATATTTGGCAAAATGGATAAACGCTCTTTATTGAACGAAGCCAATAAGATTCCGGCTTGATTTGCCAAATGGAAGAAAGAACGGATAGTAATGCCTTGTCCTTTGGATTGCAGACAATGCGTATATTGTTTGTCCGTTTCTTCCCTTTGATAGGTAGGGTAAAACCTGCTGATGCGGTGATAATACTCCCGTCCGTTTTCTCCCAATCCATCCACAAGCGCAAAGCCCAACTCCACCCAATCTTTATAATGAGGAGCTATATCAATAGCACGCCGTTCTATCTCCCGAACAACACTTTCCACATCATCCTCCACCTTATTATATATAGGGACAATACTTGGTGTATGTGCCTGTTGTATTTCAGAAGGGACATTCTCCCAATCTTGGGCGGAAAATATTTTCTTCGACATCATCTTTGTATTTATGGTTAATAAATGCTTGTGGGTCGTAGGATAAAAAGCATGAACGAGCCACATCACTGCCGGACATATCCACTAATGGCAAACCTGTTGCTTTGATGCAGTTGGCAACAGCCTTGAAGTACCGGGAATGTTCCCAGCCTTTCAAGTCAACAGGTATTATCCACTTCAATCCATTACCGGATGGACTGACAAATAACAGTTCCGTATCAAAATACTCATGGTTGAGTAGTTGCTGTTTTAACTCCCCAATGTTCTCCACATGATCGAAATCCAAACACATCAATCCTGAGTGCATAATCAGTTCCTTTTCATTCCGTTTTCGGAATAATCCCGAAAAAGTACAATAGTCAAAATGGGTGGCTTTATATCTTTTGGCTTCGGGAGAAGACTGCATCAGCCGCAGGTTTTCAGTTTGCGGTTGCGCATAATGTCCGATGATATAACGATACACATCCACAATACCTACCGCCCTTATCGGTTTGATGTTTTGAATGGGCTTGCGAAAGAACGAAAAGCAATAGTCTGTCGTTTCCATCATCTGATAATCTTTTTAGATTCGACAAATCGTCTGGCTTCTTCCATTAAGTCATCCTGTGTCTTATGCGATTTGTTCTTCAACCAATCGTCAATCTCTGATTGCAGGAAAGCCAACGCCTTATTTATTTTATGTACGGGAATCTGTTTGGTTGATACCCATCCATAAACCGTTTGCTTGGCTGGATGTGATGGAAGATAAGCGCAAAGCTCGTCTATATCCATCCACTTGGGTGAGTTACTTGCCTGTTTATGCTGCAAGGCATTTACTTTAGATTGCAGTGCTTCTACGGACTCAATCAGGTAGGACAACGCATTCGGCATTTCCTCCAATGAATTTACTTTATAGGCCATTTTTCCTTCGTATTAAAGTTTATGCCGCAAAAGTATAGGGATGCTTATAGGTGCTAAATAGGTGCTTGACCGCCACCAATCAACCGCTCATTTACCACTGACAGATTTAAGTTTCATTAATACGAGAGTTTATTGGAAGGCATAATAAAAGGGAAATAAACCACTATTGGGACTGACACCTTCCTTACCGAAAGCCTCAATGCTACAAAACACCCCTCAAAAAGCCGATGCTTCATGAGGGGTAAACGGTGGTAAGTATATGATTGGAATTACATAAGTCATTGGTGCTCAACGGTGGGAGCCCCCACCACAACTTATAAATCCAAATTTTCTATATGTAGTGTATTGGCGGCTTTCTCTTTTTGTTCGTTTACGATGTGCGTATAAATCTGCGTGGTTTTGACATTAGTATGTCCCATCAAAGACTTGATGGTATATATGTCAACGCCATTTTCCAGCAACAGCGAAGCGTAGCTATGGCGGCCACAATGGAAGGTGATGTGCTTCTTGATACCGGATGCTTCTATCCAGACTTTCAACGGGCGAGAAATCCAAGAGGCATCAGTCAATCCTTCAAAAACAAGTGCTTCATCATCGTCTGGACGTATGCCGCATAGTTGAAGTGCTTGTTGAGTGACTGGCTTGTAATCGGGCCTTTTTGTCTTTTGCTGAATTACGACTGCTTGCCATGTACCCTTGCTTGTTTGCTGAATTTGTTTCCATTTCAAAGTTTGAATATCGCTATGCCGCAATCCAGTGAGAATAGAGAACAAGAACGCACGTTTCAAAACATCATCCTTGCAAGGAGTATCAACCAACATTTGCACTTCATTCATGGTAAGTGCAACGCGAGGTTTCTCAATGTTTGTTATTCCCTTTACTTTCGCACTAATATCAACGGTCAGATATTCATCAATGAATGCCTGTTTCAATCCGGCTTTGAGTATGGAAAAATAGGTTGATGCCGTGTTTTGTGAGATAGTACCTTTCTTATTCCCTCCCATTGGGGCACGGAGAAGGAACATCTTAATATCTTCAAGCAGTTTAACGGAAATTGCCTTGAATGGAATTGGCTGCCCTTGCGAATACATTTTCAATAATTCACCTACACGCCTCCAGTTGACTATTATCGAATCGGAACTATTGGGATGACGTGTGCTTATAATACGATTGAAATACTTGATAAAATCCTGTTCGCTCCGCTCATTCTGTGCAGCGATTTCGTTTTCCTTATCAGTGTAAAGGATGGCACTATCGTATTCATGTTGCCGCAACTTACGCACATTGTCTGCATAGATACAAGCCTCTTGATCTATCGTTGAACGGCATTGGATAATCCCATTCAAATCACGCTTAGGCTTATAGTTGAATGTTCCATCCGGCAGGATACGTGCAATGGACGACTTGTCCCAAATGGGTGTAGATATAGTCCGGTTAATGGATTCTACCACACGGCTTGCCCGAGTTGAACCTCGCTTATAAACTGGGTATGATTCTATAATCAGATACCACTCTTCTTTGTAGTTCGACCTTCTGAGCTTGACGGTCACTTTGGTATTAGGTAATGCTTTCTTCATAACGACTTGTATAATTTATCAATTTCAGATTTGGGAACATAAACATAGTTACCGATTTGGCGTGTAGGAATAGAATGACGGCGTATGTGCTTAAATACACTGCTGTCATTGATATGGAATTTCTTGGCAATCTCTCCGATAGTATAACAGTCTTTGGGTTCAAAGGACAATGCTTCCTTTTTTCTCTTTCTACTCCCTGCCTTTGTTTTGAAGTGTTCATCCATATACTGCCGACTAAGGCGTATCAGACGCTGGCCAAAATTGTATGACGGTATCAAGCCTTGCCGTATCATACGATAAAGGACGTCTTTACTAATTCCGTAAATCAGCATGGCTTCCTTTACGGTTAGATACCCCTTGTTGGATGGTATTCGCCTAATCAGTGCTTGGCGTATCGCTTCTTTCTCTTTTGCGACTTGTCTTTTCTTATACGCCCTCTTGGAACAAGCCGGACAACAATACTTCGACACTAATGTCGGAGGAGTAAAGATTTTACCACACTCCTCGCAACTTCTTTGAATGGTGTAATTTCCTCTTGGCATATTCTTCTCGTTTTAAATGGTTTATATCAATCTAAGTTGTACCTTATCGCCAAATAAGACGTGTCGCAAACATGTCGCAAATAAGAGATAAAAAAGCCCATAGAAAACACATAGCAACCATGAACCCCATAAACGCAAAAAGCGTGCAACTCATTGAGCTGCACGCTTTTGCTTATCGTTTATTATCTGTTTACTTATCGGAATCATTTGACTTCCTCAAATATAAAGTATATTGATAATCAGTTAGTTACTGTTATCAAGATACAAATGATATGCAAATGTAAGTATAAAACCATATAGAAAAAGTACAAATGGACATTACTTTGTATGATAACATCCTTTTCTACAGATTAAGGGTTAACACAATGTTATACTACTGATATTCAGCATATTGAAGCTGTTCTTCCTTGCATTCAACAAAGAGTGTTAAATTATATTAAATCCTACAGGGCAATTATGATTCGTGCAAAGATAATATTTTGCAGTCAAAGGAAGAAAGACTTCTTGAACCACTTCTATGGTTCTATACTTCTGTTTCTGACGTAAGCTGACCCGTACGGTTTTCGGGTTTTAGACGGACATATATACAGTTTACTTTAGGTTAGCATATATATAAGAGCTAACCAAGGTAAACTAAAGTGTTTTTGTCCTGTAGATACTGCACTTTGTGGACTCTTTTCTCCTTTGACTGCAAAAACCTCTTATAGCCTTATCTCCACCTATAACGTCACTTCACACTGCTGTACCATGCAGTCTGCCATGTACCACCCCATCGGGCTTTGATAAGAATTGTGTTGCAAAGGTACCTGTCATGGCGTTCATCCTGCAAGGTCGGTGCCTGTGGTTTGTCCGTGAAATCTCCACGCTCTGATTGTGGCAGAGGTAGTATTTGACGGCAAAACCTTGCATTGATGAGCCATAACACCTTTTGGGGCAACATAATTCTTTAATCAATCCCGATGGTAGTTGGTTCTACATAAGGGAAGAAAATAAAAATTTTATCTTATGGCTAACATTTGCGACACTCAGTACAAGGTGACAGGCTCACGCAAAGCCGTGGCAGACCTTTGGAACACACTCCAAGAGTTGGAGGTGAACAGTAATAATGTGTATCTGTATCTCTTGGCAGAACACTATGGCATTGACTACGAGAAGAAAGGCATCTCGGTGAGAGGACACATCTATTGGGCAGAGTATGAGGAGAACGTGGAAGACGATTATGCCCTCTTGTCCTTTGACACCGAAAGTGCTTGGTCTTCATGCGACTTGTTCTTTGAGGAGGTGAACAAGGCACTTGGCGATGAACTTTCAATCAGTTGGCGAGAGGTTGAGCCAGGTTGCGACATCTTCTATACGCACGATGAGAACGACTTCTTCCCCGAAGAGTGCTACGTCACTGCATACGGAGAACTCTTTGAGGATTGTGAGGGTGCTTACTCCACCTTTGGTGATGCTATCAAGTTGTGGTGTGAGAAGACTGGTGTCTCACAGGACGGAAGAAGCGAACAGAAGATGATTGACTTCATCAATGAATACGAGTATGAGGCAGAGGACACGAATTTCTGCATCAATCCAATCACATTCGGCTAACAAGGAGGAACGGATATGGCAACGATAGACATGGAGCAGTTGGACGGCGTTGTAGGGTGTTTCTGCACCTTGCTTTATCCCCGAAGAGGTCAGACAGAGGGAACGATTGTCGAGGACTTGGGTTGTGAGGTCATTGTCCAGCTCATCAACGGCAAGGAAGTGACGGAGTACAAGGATGATGTTGTCATCTGTGAATAATCAGGAGAGAGTCTGTTGGCTATGTGGCTTGCAGACTCTTTCTTCCTTTGACTGCAAAAACTCTTTTAGGACAATCCTCCAATGAGGTTATGGCTGTTGTAACTGAAATACCTTGGGAGCAAGTTGTGCGGTTTGCTCACTTGCTCCAGTCCTGTTATAGAAGCGATGCTTCGACACCTGTATAGCGATACGTCGCCAAAGTCCCTTCGCCGTTTTAAGCGTCTCTGTACCTTGTTATAGGAATGGTCATTTCGCCTTTTGGTTTTACTCGTCTGTCTTTTGCGACTCTTCCTTGTCGGACACAGAACTTGGTCTTAGCATGATGACAGTGCTATCGCCAATCCTCTGATGTCTGTCCTCTTTTGGCTTGATGCCTCTATTGCTAAGCTGACCCTTAGGCTTGTCGTTCATCGTGCATCAGTGTTCATGCTCCTCACTCTTCTGATGATACAGCTGTAAGGTCGGATTTCCCGCTTCGTTTCTCCAGGCATACAGCCATAGCAGTGCCCCTGTCTGTTGCATACGGATTGCCTCCTTGCTTACAACCTTTGTTCCATTGTTTGGCCCCGTCTTTTTCTGAATTGAGCTATTTGAAAGCCACTTATTTTCTAAGTAGGTCTGCGGGGTTTCCCCCGCTTTCCCCTTCAAGAACCGTGCATGCGACTTTCACCGCACACGGCTCGTGTAATTCTTTTAATTATCTCTCGTTCTAAATAATCGGCTCTGTGTGCTGTCATGCACTGCATTTGAGCGGGCGTGTACGGCTTTTTGTTTCTTGCCGTTGCTTGAAGTATTCGTCGTATCGTGGGTCAAACGGATTGGCTTTCGACCTTATCTTCGTGTAGCGGAGTATCGGTGTGTGGGTCAGTTGGATAAGGCGATAGATTTTCTCCTTGCCTTTCTTATCCTTGCCCTTTGTTCCAAATATCCATCCACGTTTCCCGTCGTGTTGCCAATACTTCTTCTCTATCCACTTCAACGACTTGTCATGGTGTCTTCTTATCGACCATCTCCTCAGTTGGAGGAAGATTATGTGGTCGAGCTTGGAGAACACCTCCTTCGAGGACACATATCTGTAATAGTTCGCCCAACCGCTTATCTTGGGGTTGAGTTTGCCAATTACATCCGTCTGCTTGGCTGAGCGCATTTTGTATATTACTTCATGTGTCGACTCCGCAAACTTCTTCTGATTCTTCTTGCTCGGTTTAATCAGCAACATGCCGTTGCCATATTTCCGTATGTTGAAACCGAGGAAGTCAAAACCATCCTTGATATGTGTTATCAGCGTCTTTTCCTCTGAGAGTTCCAAACCTCTGTCCTTTAGGAATACGATTAGCTCTGACTTTATCTCTTCAAGTACCTCCTTCGTATCGCCAGTGACGATGAAGTCGTCTGCGTAGCGTACGAGGTTTACCTTGTTGGAGTAGGTCTTGCCGTTGTCCCTTCGGGTTGAGTGTTTGGCTACCAATGCTTCCATCCCATCAAGTGTGATGTTCGCCAATGTCGGGGAGATTATTCCGCCTTGGGGTGTCCCCTCGTCGGTCATGTGGAACACATTCTTTTCTATCACTCCCGCCTTAAGCCACTTGCGGAGCATTTCCTTGTCGATTATGACATTGTCAAGCAACCATTCGTGGCTGATATGGTCGAAGCATCCCTTTATGTCACCCTCAAGCACCCATTGAGCCGAGGTCTTCTTGTGAAGGCACTTGTATATCTGGTCTGTCGCATCCGCACATGAGCGGTATTTGCGAAAACCATAGGAGTTGCCGTCGGCAAGTGTCTCTGCTATGGGTTCAAGTGCCATTAGGAAGAGGGCTTGCATAGCCCTGTCCTTGATGGTAGGGATTCCGAGCGGGCGCATCTTGCCGTTTTTCTTCGGGATGAAGACACGGCGAAGAGGCTTTGGCTTGTAACCCCTCGTTGTCAAAGAGCTGATGGCTTTGTAGCGTCTTATGGGAGTGAGCCAGGTTTCCTTGTCAACCCCAGCAGTGCTACCGCCCGAGTTTGATGTCACGCGTCTCACTGCCAATGCCTTGGCGGAGAACGAGCTAATCAAGATGCGTTGGAGAGATTTCACCTTTCCAATGCGGTTTGCCTTTAGAGCCTCTACTATTCTGACTTGCAGCTTGCGTACCTCCTTCTCACACGACACCCAGTTGATGGTCTGCCATGCGGTCAGTGCGGCTGAGGATGCACACTTGGCTTGCGCCTCGTCCAATTGTCGTTTCTTCATTTACACAAGTTCTACATTTCATTTCGTAGCGAATTACCTGATGGAAGTCTGCCCGCTTTCGCGTGGGGTGATGTCCCAACCCCTATCCCCGCCATTACAGAGGGGCATTCGCTTTCTCCATCGTCATTTACCTACAAGCCGTTCGGTTGCTCTTGCGATTGACTTACCTGTTCCCATAATGAGATGAGGAGACCTATAGGCTTACCATGTTCCGTACGGATAACTTCGACTGATTTAGGACCCGCCTATCCACCGGTGGAGCGACATCCGTGTGGCTATTAGATAAACATAGCCAACCTATCCACTTGCCGTTTTGGCATGGCTCATAAACATCCGTGAGCCAATTCTTTGTCACGATGGTTGGTAACGGCGGTTACTTTACGTTGTCCTTGTCAGTCAGCCTAACAGCTGCGTCTTGTGATGTTCAAGACCTCGCCATATTGTCCCGAAGGCTTCGCACCCAGTCGTTGCCAACTACGCACGCTTCGGTAGGCTACTCTTAACGGAATAAGAGGTTCATTAGTTTCAAAGAACAATTATCTGTACGACTTCATGTCGCAATTACCATGCAAAGGTAGCGTGATGCTGCGAAGGACTTCCTCCTTCTTGTGTGGCCGCTATCGCTGTGACCAATAAAATAGTGCGTAATCTTCCTTTTTCTCCCTTACCGCCAACGACAAAAAGAGTATTGCGAACGATTTTCATGGTGCTTCCCACATGGTGCCACATCCCTGCTTTTGAATGCATGTAAAAATTAAGTTTCACTTTTAAATTCAATTCAAAATGAAAAAGATCGAGAACAACTTCACAGTTTCAGGTTTCGTAGGTAAGGATGCAGAAATCCGTCAGTTCGCAAACGCCAGCGTAGCACGCTTCTCATTGGCAGTAGGCCGTCAGGAGAAGAACGGCGAGGAAACCAACCGCGTATCGGCTTTCATGAATATGGAGGCATGGCGCAAGAACGAGCACACCGAATCATTCGACAAGCTCACCAAGGGCACGTTGCTCACCGTCGAGGGTTTCTTCAAGCCAGAGGAGTGGACAGACAAGGATGGCGTGAAGCACTCCAGAATCATCATGGTTGCAACCAAGTTCTACGAGTGTCCCGACAAGGAGGAGACTCCTGCGGAAGAGCCGGCCAAGCCAGCAACCAAGAAAGGCAAGAAATAGCCTTTCCTCTCCATAACAAGGCGACCTTCGGGTCGCTTTTGTTTTGCTCAGGGACATCAATCTGCTGTTATAGCGTGTGATAATCTTCTCTAATAACAACCATGTGCATTTATTAACCATAACGGCAACGCCGTCTTCCTTTATTCTAACCACTTCGTCCCTCACCATTTGCGAAACGTCACCAAGATGGTTGGCATACAGATATTCCCGGCTGATGGCGACAAAGTCGCTATTAGCCAAGAAAGACAGTATGCCAAGGTCTGAACGCGAGAGGACTGCCATCTATGCCACAAGATGCCGAAGCCGAGGCTTCTGATAATTGTGTCCTTTACTGGCTATCCACTCGCCTTGATATTCAGACCGTCAATCTTGCGACAGCTTCACTACCCACCCACACCTGCTTTACTATTCTTCTTCTCTTTGACTGCAAAATATTTTCTGTTATAAGCGGTGGTTTCGTCCAAGTGCGTTGTATCGCTTCGCCCCACACCTTCAGAACGGCATTACTGTACGGACACCGCACGAATCCCATGTGACAGGCAGCCAACAATGTCACTATCAGAAACTGACACTTCTGATAACTGCCTTTATTGCTGTCTGGCTGTCCCATTATCGGGCTTCGGCAATGTCCGTGTAATGCCATTCTGCCCACCCATACCACCTTTACCACTAATCAACTGTTTTACAATTTCTCTTCTGCTATACAAGAGGCAGTTCTTGTCCACTCAGGCATATTGAATGTGGCAGACATGTCTGCTACGTCCAATCTGCCTCAGTGTCCTGCGGCAAGGACAAGGCACATTTGTCATGCTGACAGGAGTGCCCGATTTGTCCGTTGCGCAACTGTCTCTTCTTGCCTGATATACGTTACTATCTACTTCTAAATTATACTGCTTTGCCCCACGCCTTTGCGAAGCGTTACATGGTCTGTCGTCATACAGACATCCTTGGCTGATGGCAACACGTTGCTATTAGCCAAAGCTGACAGTATGCCGAAGTACCGACGCGAGAGAATTGTCTGTCCGTGCTACAAGCTATCAAGGCTGAAGCTTTGATGACTTGCATCCCGGTCAGCCAACACACTCGCTTTATGTCGGTACAGCAGACCTGCAAACACTTCACTGCCCACCCTTACTGTTTCAATCTTTCTTCTTACCTCTTTATATATAACACATCATTCCTCTTGCAGCCAATATCAATAATCTTCTTCCAATCAGCGCAGTGGTAGGCATATTTCCTGCAAAGTTAGCCGCGTCTGAGACAATCGTCAAATTCTGCTTGAGGTCTTGTGACTGTGAACAATCTTCCTTTTCCTCGGAAAAGAGTATTCTTCACACATAATTTGTCTTTATGTCTTTTCTTGCGGCTTGTGGGAGCAGAAAATATCCCTCCACAGGCTGAAAGGTCTCGAAAGGAGGGAAGAGAAAGAAACGGTTAAGCGAACGCAGAGGGAATTTATTCACTATGCTGAGCGTAAGTTTCTTCAACGTAGTTAAACAAGTCCAGCGACATGGGCGACAAACTTATTTGTATCACTAAAAATAGAAAGGCAATGAAGATTATCATCCTGCATGATGCTGACGCACGCATCGAGTATCTTGACGTAGCCGACCACCTTCTCGGCTCAGACATCGAGGAGTTCCTCACCAGACAGGGCTTCTCAGTGAACAACATCACATGGCTTGTCACATCGGCAGACCATATCCCAGTGGTTTACCACAAGTATGACATCGACTGCAAGACCGGCGAGGCAACCCACACCAAACGAGAGGCAGAACTGCAAGACCTCACTATCCACGGACAACTCCAGGCATTGCAGCACCGGGAGCAGGACGAGCTGAAAGCGGCTCTTCGCAAGTACGGCACGGAGGTGGACGGAGGCTTTGAGGTGCATTTCGAGGGAGAGCAGCCCATCGTGGCAGGTTATCTCTTTGACGAGCCTCGTGACATCGTCATAGACGCAGCACGTTTGGATGCCGACGGAAACTTGTCGCTTCTTGGAGAGGACAAGGAAGTGAGGGATGGACAATACGACATAGAGCCAAGCGACATATTTGGCGGTCAGTTGGACTATGTCACGTCGAGTATAGGTGCATGGATGAAGTAGGAGCATGTATGACCCAGTGCATCGTATATGACGAGACGACCAAGGAGAGCGAGACCTTTTGCTCATTGACCGCAGCCAAGAAGTGGATGCGAGAGCGCATCAAACAGAAGCATGAGGTAAGCGGACAGAAGTACAGAGTCTATTCCGACGGAGAGTTTGTTAATTGCGGCTCTATCAGTCTCACAGGCAGCAACAAGTCTTTTGTCGCCAATACAAGGCAGACGAAGAAAGGATATTAATAACAAGGTAACGGCAAGCCTAACCAACTTGCCACACATATATTGATATGGAAAAGCAAATATTGAGTTTTAATGACTTGCCATCAGCATTGTCATTAGTAATAAACAAGCTGGAGATTTTAGAAGAAAAGTTTTCCACACTAATGACTCAAATTCAGCCCGATAAGGGATTGGAATGGCTTAGTGTTTCCGAATTGAGTGAGTATCTCCCTACCCATCCAGTTGAACACACAATCTATTGTTGGACAAGCAATAAACAAATACCATTCCATAAGAAGGGGAAACGTATCATGTTCCTCAAATCTGAAATTGATGAGTGGATGCAAGATAACAAGAGTAGGTCACGAGCAGAAATTATGAATGAAGCAATAGCTTATGTTCAATCAACAAGAAAAGTCATTTAAATAACAAGGTAACGGCAAGTCTAACCAACTTGCCACTATAACATTTTCACATTATGATTTACACTCACACTATCGGACGCATCGGAGCAAAGGATTGCCGCGTCATCACAGGTACACACGGAACATTCATGGCTGTTGACATCGCAGTGGACGACTACAGTAAGGGCAAGCAAATCACCACTTGGGTAAGGGTGAAGAGCAGCAAGGAGAACCATATCCGTTTGGCTGAATACCTCACCAAGGGTCGTATGGTGCTTGTGGAAGGCACACTGACTTCTTCCATTTGGACAGACCGCAACGGAGAGAACCACATACAGCATAGCATCATAGCTGACTCCATCGCCTTTGTCAATGCAGGGAAGAAGGATGCAACCGACACACCTGCAACAAAGGCACGCAAGGCAGCCAAGGCAGAGGGCGAGGCTCCCGTACCGCCAGCCGATGCACCGCAGGACAAGAGCGAAGACCTTCCCTTCTGAGGGTAGTATCAACTGAGAGTAGTACGTACTAATCGTAGTAAATCCGCTTTTACTATGGTTAGTATGTACTATCAGTAGTAGAATAGTAAAGTAGTATTCACTAATAGTAGTATCATGTTATGACACAGATAATTGCAGTATTAAATCACAAGGGTGGTGTAGGGAAAAGTACGACCGCAGTAAGCCTTGCGGCAGCTCTGCAACTGAGTAAGAAGAACGTCTTGGCTATTGACATGGATGGACAAGCCAACCTCACGGAAGCCTTGGGATTGTCCATCGAGGAAGAACAGACAGTCTATGGCGCAATGTGTGGACAGTACACCTTGCCGTTGGTCAAGTTGCACAACGGCATCACCGTCTCACCCTCATGCCTTGACCTGTCTGCGGCTGAGTTAGAGCTTATCAGCGAGCCGGGACGGGAGCTTATCTTGAAGGGACTTATCACCAAAGCCATCGCCAAAGAGCATTTCGACTACATCATCATCGACTGTCCACCGTCATTGGGCTTGCTGACCTTGAATGCCCTCACCGCAGCCGACTACATCATCATCCCTGTTCAAGCGCAATACCTTGCCATGAGAGGTATGGCAAAGTTGATGGACATCATCCGCATCGTTCAGGAGCGGCTCAACTCCAACCTTAAAGTGGGCGGCATCGTCATCACCCAGTTCGATCGCCGCAAGACGTTGAACCGAAGCGTGAGGGAAATCGTCAATGACAGTTTTCACGAGAAGGTTTTCAAGACCGTCATCCGTGATAATGTGGCTTTGGCAGAAGCACCCATCAACGGCAAGACTATCTTTGAGTATAATCCCAAATCCAATGGTGCCAGTGATTATATGTCTTTGGCAAAAGAAGTGTTAAACTTAAAATAGCATAGCCATGAGCAAGAGCAGTATGTTGAAAGAGGGAATGAAAGGCGGTCTCAACGGACTCCTTTCTTCCACAAAGAAGCCGAGTAAGGAGCAGATAGTCACAGAAACTACACCAGCACCACCTGTGTCTGTTTCTGAGACTACCGAAGTGCCGGTGCATTGCAATTTCCTTATCAACAAGAGCATCCACACGAGGATGAAGTACCTCGCCATCAAGAAAGGGATGTCCTTGCGTGATATTGTCAATGAGGCAATGACAGAATACCTAAAGCGGCATGACACATGAGTGCCGCGCGGTATCATCGCCGAACAGACGATGATACCGCTATCTCTTCTATAAACAGACTTTACTATCCGTAGTATGGTAGTAAAAACTATTCGACTATTATACTATTCGTAGTCGATACTACTTTTAGAAAATACTATCCAACTCATTTTTAGGGCAATAGTTTTCTCTGCTTGTAGGACTGTCTCCATGCTGATAAAAGGCAATGTCGTTCCCTATTACAAGATTTTCTCTTTTTCCCTCATATCAACTATCGTCCTTCCCCATATACAGCTTCGCCCCACGCCATCCCGCCCGTTTCCTCTTTTACATAACAGATTTCTTTTCGCCTGCCTTGCCGCTGCGGATATTGTTTTGCAAAGGTAATGCTGGCGATTGTTCAAACACCAAATCGTCCATTGCATTTGACCGAAAAATCTTCCTCTGCGTGCAGAGCGTATTTTTCGCTCCCGATTTGGCTTTTTGATCGCCATCACTCTTGGAAAGCAAAAAATATCCCTTGGGCAGGCAGGAAAAGCCTCCGAAATAAGGGAAGAAAAAACATAAGAGCAATGGCACACAAGAATGACTATCAAATCCAAAAGCAGTTAGACAAGCCTCAGACTTGGTTCTGCAAATACTATCCCGCACGCATCCGCAATGTGGGTGAGAAGGAGATTGCCGACAGACAATTAGTGTTTGACTTCAAGGACGGAAGAGCCTACGAGGAAGTGGCGCAGCGCACCGCAGAGAATATGCTGACACTCTACGGCAAGGGTTGCGTGAACATCGTCTTCGCCCCCGTTCCAGCATCCACAAGCGAGAGCAACGAACTCCGCTACAAGGCTTTCTGCCACAGGGTGTGTGAATTGACAGGAGCGGAAAACGGCTACGAGCACGTGAGGGTATGCGGAGAGCGTAAGACCATCCACGATAACCGCAAGAACGAGGATGAAGTCCGCAAGGCGAATGTCGTTGAGTTTGATGAGCCGTTCTTCGACAACAAAATGGTGTTGGTCTTTGACGATGTGATAACCAAGGGTCTCAGCTATGCCAAGTATGCCAACCAACTCGAAAGGCTCGGGGCATGTGTTATTGGCGGTATGTTCCTCGCACGCACACATTATAAAGTAAGGTAAAGTATGACAAAGTACGACAAGGCAGTGTCCGTATGCTTCAGCGGACACCGCAGCGTACCTTTCGCCAAGCGGAGGGAGTTGAAGCAATGTCTCAAATCGGAGATAGCCAAGGCGTATGCCGACGGCTACCGGTATTTCTATTGTGGCATGGCAATGGGATTTGACCTGCTGGCGGCAGAAGCCGCCCTTTCGTTGCAATGCGAGTTGAAGGACTTGCAGGTGATAGCCGTTGTGCCGTTCCGTGGTCAGTCTGACCGGTGGAGCAAGGAAGAGCAAGCCAAGTATGATGCCATCCTGCGCATCGTGGATGACGTGGTCGTATTGAGCGAGCAATACTACAATGGCTGCCTTCTGAGGCGCAACGACTATATGGTCAACCGCAGTTCACGTCTCATAGCCTACTTCGATGGCAATCCCAAGGGCGGCACGTTCTACACCGTCAGAGAAGCCAAGAGGCAGGGATTGGACATAGTGAATCTTCATAATAGTGTATAACCCATAAAACAGAAAATGCTTATGGACGATATTGTTGCAATCATCGTTTGCTACTTCGTGTTCGGAGCTTTGGGCAATGTGCTCAGAGCTTTGTTCGGCGGAGAGAGACGAAACGACTTCCGCCGTGACCGCTAAGCGTCTTTAAACCAAGATACGCTGACAGCCATACGTCTGCACCTTACCCCAAGCGGAGGGAGTTGAAGCAATGTCTCAAATCGGAGATAGCCAAGGCGTATGCCGACGGCTACCGGTATTTCTATTGTGGCATGGCAATGGGATTTGACCTGCTGGCGGCAGAAGCCGCCCTTTCGTTGCAATGCGAGTTGAAGGACTTGCAGGTGATAGCCGTTGTGCCGTTCCGTGGTCAGTCTGACCGGTGGAGCAAGGAAGAGCAAGCCAAGTATGATGCCATCCTGCGCATCGTGGATGACGTGGTCGTATTGAGCGAGCAATACTACAATGGCTGCCTTCTGAGGCGCAACGACTATATGGTCAACCGCAGTTCACGTCTCATAGCCTACTTCGATGGCAATCCCAAGGGCGGCACGTTCTACACCGTCAGAGAAGCCAAGAGGCAGGGATTGGACATAGTGAATCTTCATAATAGTGTATAACCCATAAAACAGAAAATGCTTATGGACGATATTGTTGCAATCATCGTTTGCTACTTCGTGTTCGGAGCTTTGGGCAATGTGCTCAGAGCTTTGTTCGGCGGAGAGAGACGAAACGACTTCCGCCGTGACCGCTAAGCGTCTTTAAACCAAGATACGCTGACAGCCATACGTCTGCACCTTACCCCAAAAAGATGCAGCGGATAATTGTGTCCGTAGGCAAGGATATTCAGATTCCTCACCTTAACATTTTGATAAAAATAAAGATACTGCTGCCTATATTTCAAGACAGCAGTATAAACCTTACTCTGCAGGTGCCCATTTGCAACGCACAGGAGAGACGATTGCACCCTCTGCTTTCAGCTGCTTCATGGCTGCATCTACCTCTTTGCGGTCGAGACCGCTGAGTTCTGCGATTTTACCTGCGTTGAGAGGCTGACCAGCCTCTTTCATTGTTGCCAATACTTTTTCTTTTGCGTCCATTGTTTTGATGATTTGATGTTTTGTTTATAATCTTGTTATTAACTCTTGTATTTTGTCTTCCCTTATAATCTTCGGTTGTGCCTTACCTGCCAGAACGAGAATTTTCTTCCCGTTTCTGTAGATGTGCAGCTGTCTGCTTCGTACCACTGCTGTCAAGGTCTCATCATCCTGCATGGCTTGCCATATAGGATAATACACACCTTCTGGTTCAAACAACTTCTTCTGAAGGTGTGAGCACATGTTGGTTGTATCTATTGTCATATCGTTACGTCATATCATTAACATGATTCTGCCAGCTTCTTTTGTGAACATTTCAGGGAAACGGCAGATTGTTGCATACACCTGCTTGCTTGTCACAGGCTGACCGTCCTTTCTCAGGTGCAGCCTATGACGATTGATGGCATCGGCAATCTGGTCGGTTGTCATGCCGCCATTTCGCTTTACCATCACATATACTATGGCTTCTTCTATCTTCATCCTTTATTCATCTGTTTTTCAATCCATGCCATCAATACGGCAACAGCATATTCCTGTTCTTCCTTGGTCAGTGCCCTGCCTGCTGAGATGTGATGCCACTTGAAGAAGCATCCCCGGCAACAACAGCCAGTGGCATGTTGAGCCAGGAAAACAGGATGCCCACGCATGGGAGTCTGCTTGCCGTCGTTCGGTATGACAGCCGGAGCAAGTCTTTTTGCCACAAAGTCCTCTGCGTGTTTTCGTATCGTCGGCAATCCCTTTTCCATTACATACTCCCTGTCTTGCTTGGACAGATGGAACCGGCTGCGAAAATCAGACTTTGCCAATCTCTCAAAGAGATTCGTCAGGTCATACTCTTTCTTATCACCAGGAACGCTTTCTTGCGGCTCTTCCTCTTGGAACAACGATGGATATATGTATTTCTGTGACATCATTATCTGTTGCTTCTGATTTCTAATGTTATATCCATATATGACCGCTTGCCGTCTATATAGTCTGCATAGAGTATTTCTTCGCTTCTGCCTTTCAGAATATGGCACTTACCGCACAGCTCACAGTTGTGCAGACATCTCCATTCATTCAGAACGTAATCCAAACGTTCCTCTCGTGTAGATGATTCAATAGAGGGTGTGCTCATAATCAGTGTCTCCCACAGCGTGGTCAATCAGTGCCTGAAACTCTTCTTCCGTATAGTCTTCTTCCCAACCATACGTTACGTCCTTTATGCCCAAAGTAAACCCTAATGCCTCAGAATAGGATATGCCAATTTCAGCTGCAAGGTCTCTTGCCGCTTGAAAAATCTGCTCTTCTTTGCTTAAGGGCAGTTGTTTCGCTTTCTTATGTTTTTTCTTTGGTTTCCCCATTTGAGTATATTCGTTTAATAATCAGCGTTGATGGGCATCTTGAAATTCCTGTATTTCTTTCGGAGTTCCTCATTTTGCGCCTTCATTTCCTCATACATATCATTCAGTGCGTCAGGAAATCCCCATCCACAAGGGCTTGCCCAACGAAGGCATTGCTTGATTCGGGAATCATACTTGTCCCAAAGGTCATAAAGCACGATGTGGCGCAATGTCTTGTCGAAATTACTCTCAACAGAATCATAGAATTGCTCCCACATGTCTCCATAGTCATAAGTGAACTGACAGGCATTCTCCATATAGAACACCATCAATTCTGCGACTGAATCTTCCGAAGGCTTCAGTTTCTTGAAGTCGGACAATGCCTTGCGGCACACTGAGAAGCGTGTCTTTGGCTCTCTGTTTCTGCTCGGATAGAACTCTTCCCGTATGATGTGCTTATACTCTTCCAGCTTCTGGCCCTCATTCGGCTCTGCATAGAAGTCAAGATATTCCTTTGCCTCTTTCCGTGCAGAATAAAGTTCCAATACCATTTTTATTATTTCACTCTTGTCCATGGACATGAGGACAGACTTTAATTTAGATTTTGACATTTCTGCTCTTTTATCTTAAAAACGGGTCAATCGTTGCCAGCAACTCTGATTTCTGCATCACACCGCTCGTCCTCCACAACACTTCGCCGCGTCTGAACAGCATCAATGTGGGCACAGACTGTATGCCATACTGACTTGCAGTCACCCCATACTTGTCCACATCTACCTTGATGATGCGGATTCTGTCACCCAACACTTCCTTCACCTGCTCAAGGATGGGGTGCATCATCTTGCATGGCTGGCACCAGGTGGCGAAGAAATCGACCAAGACAAGTTGGTCACTTGATATAACGTCTTTGAATGTTTCCATTACGATTTTCTGTAAAATTATGCTATTTTCTTTCCTGTTATCTTACAATACTGCCCTGCAAATGTTAAAATCGAGAAGAATTCAATGAAAAACCTTCGTTATTTCAAAGAATATTCGTACCTTTGCAGCGCTCATCTATAGATAGAAGGAGTTTCGAGACCCGGTTGCCTTTGATGCAATTCGGGTCTTGCGTTTTATAGTGGTGTCTGCAATCTCTTTTTCATCTTCTTTTCCAAAGCCTTTAGTCCATACTCTTTGTTAAGATGGTATGCTGTCAACAGATAGAATCCGTTGCTACGTTGTTGTTCCAAGACAATAACATACTTTTCCACTTTATCATAGATGTATGTTTTCTTGACCTTACGCTTTTTGCCGTCCCTCTCTTCTATGGTAAATACATCCAGATTGTCTGGTGTCAATTCTCTCACATGGTGATTTATCCAATGAAGCCTTTGTGAACGAGCCATCTCGAATACTCGCTTTGGATAAGTCGTACCGTCTTCGTTCTCAACCATGATTTCTTCACAGGTAAGATGCTTGAACAATCTTGCCATGTCAATCTCGCCATCTGTCTTTATAGGATAGATGCGCCACCCTCTGAATGAGAATTGACAGTTATCTTCTATATCACGCTTGAATATTGCATGAAGATCATGCTCTCTTTCTCGTTCACTGAGATATGCCAGTTCCAGCAGCTCAGGGTATTTCTTGATAATATTCAAACTGCTCATTGGCTATTTCAGTGCGATAAAAAACAAATTAAACTTCTTTCTAAATTTGGGAGTTGTGGTGTTGAGACTGATATTACTGTGTTTTTTTATCTTTTCAATCAGCTTCATTTTGGCTCTCACCCTTCCTTCAACTTCTCCCTTTTCATATCTAAGGTTGTAGTTGATGGCTCCCATTAGAACATCTGCCAATTGGATGAAGACACTTTCGTGTGAACGTATAAACTGAAACCTGCCAATGGAAGAGTTGTATTCCATTATTTTTCTGAGCCTCTCCAGCTTATCGCTACTGCATGTGTCCTTGATATCCATATATATGTTATATGTATAATCCATGTCCATCTTGTGATGCAGCAATTGGTAGTACATGCGAAAGTAGAAATCATTAAACGTATAGTCTTCTCGTTTCTCGTCAATCTGACTCTTGTCAACAACCACAGCCCTAAATTCCATGTCATTCATAAAGAACCAGTCTATAAGCTCTGCATAGACTTTATACGTGGCCTCGTGGACATTTGTCCATTTCAGCTCATCACTATAGCCGTGCTTCTTCTTAATATCTTTTATGGCATCTTTTGCCATGCGGATTTGTGTGTATGCTATACTTGTACATCCCAAAAGCATGTAGGGATGACCGTCATGCACCATGTGGGTGCTTTCATCACAGTAGATGTTGAATGTCTTATTCATTGTATCTGTTTTTTGTTTATTCTTTATTCCTTTTCTTCAGCGGTCCACTATGAGGTCCACGGTTCAGCGTCACACCATGCTTGTTGAGTATGCGGAACACGGAACTTCGGCTTGTGAAGCCGCTGATGGCAAAGATGTCATCTATGCTGTGCCCCTCGTTGTACATGTTCACGATATTCTTCTCACGCTCCAGTTTCGACAGTGCCCTTTCCGACTTCTTGGGCGGCCGGATATTCTGTTGCAGATGGATGATGTGTGCCGATGCCTTGCGCAGCACGGCACACTCCTCAGAGAGTGACCCGAACATACGGATGACCTGTGAGGGCTTGGTGTCGGGGAAAAGTTCGTCAAACGTATCGATGCGGTCTTGGATGGAGATGATGCGAACCACCTTCACACGGCAGTATTCTATGAATGTAGCCAGTTCACGGGTGCCACGCAGTGCGTTACTGAACCTCGACACCACCAGCTCGTCGCCGCGCTCCAGACTCGATATGAGCTGCTTCCACATCGGGCGCAGCCTCTCGTGTTCGGACAGTTCCTCTATCACCTGAACACAGCCGTATTGCTGCATCCAAGCCTTGTCTTCTGCATACTCTTCGCCATTGGTGGCGATAAAGATGTAACCTACTTTTGCCATACTGTTGTACGCTATTAAATGAAATCAAGTGCAAAGGTACACTATTTTTCCGAGAAACAATCATACTTGAACGAAAAATCATACTTAAACACGATAATTTGCCATTTTCTTTTCACTTGATTTCATTGAAAATCATACTCGCAAGTATGATACACAAATAAGATTAAACTTACTGTCATTCTTGCAAATATATCGCTGAAACGCATTAACTTTGCACCGTCAATTTCAAAATCAGACTCAAAATAATGACAACAATGAAATATGAAACCCAACTTTTCGGAGGACAAACCAACCTCCATTGCATGAAGCAAATATTGCATAATGCAAAATCAAACTCGCATGGCTGTATCAGACTTGCCATTTGTATTGCCACTGCGTTTGCCGTAGTCATGCTGACAGCATGTTCAGACGGAAACGGCACGAAGTCGTTCCATTCGAGCGATGAAGCCATCAGAGAGTATCATGGCTTTCTGACCACTCTTCGACAGAACGGCAAGGTCTCAATTCAGACATTAGTTAAGATTGTCAACGAATGGCGCGTGTTGGACGATTCCGTGACATCGTGCATCTCACGTGACACTGTCAGGAAAGCCCACTCATACCCGTTCACGGTATATCATGAGTTGAACGACTCCATCCACATCGAGCTGTGCCGTATGGCGATGTCTAAGCAACGCACCTTTCACGACCTGCTCTATCTCAGAGAACAGACCTCTTCCCATGTTGGTGATGAGGAACTACAGCAAGCCGTGAAGGAAGCACAGCCATTCTTCGCTTCCTTGGATAGCCTGCCTATATATAATAAAGGTGGTAAACAGGCGGTACTGAAGCGTTACCTGCTGTTCCTGCAAAAATCCGCCAAGCAAGGCATTCACGGCAAGGAAGACCTGCTCGCTTTCATCAAGGAAGAGCATTTGTATTTCAAATCCTTCCTGCAATACCTGCCGGATTTTGCTGACGATGACATCGGTGACATCAGACGAAACACCGAACACTGCTGTCGGGAGATACTCCGTGCCGCCGACCGCAAGGATTTGTCCCACAAGGATGCAATGATATACCTCTCCATGCGCACCAACCACCGTCTGCTGCGCAACGCACAAGCGGCTATCGAGGATCTGAATAGTGGCAGGGTAAAGGACGAGCACACCATGCACGCCTACCTCCTGATGATGATGCAGCCGTTCATGACGATGGATGACCTTTCCGTGAGCGTGCTCTCCGACAAGGACAAGGCAGACCTCTACAAAATAGCCGATGCGCTCCCCAAGGAGATGGACGGTCTGGCCAAGAAACTGCACCTCGACAAGCAACGCCTGTCGGATATGCCCATGCTCATGATGAAGATTTATGTCACAAGATTATAAACACCCCAAACAGAGAATACGATTATGTTAGAACAGTTTTGCGATGATTTCCTTGCCGTCGTGCCTTTGCAGTTGCCAGAACTGCTGGACAAGCGCAAGATGGAGAAGCCTGTCAAGTATGACGATTACGTGCTTCTTACTTTCCAGTTGAACACCCCTTTCACGATAGAGGAGGTGATGGATATGCTCGAAGACGAGATGGAAATGATAATCCTCTATCACCACATTCCAAGCCGTCATACGGAGTTCGGACACAGCTGCTGTGCCTATTCCAACCCTTCTTTCGGACGGATGTTCAAGGTCAACGGCTCCACAGATGAGCGTGGCATGGTCAGCCAGATAAAAGTGACCATCTATGACTCGCTGGAGCACATGTCGGCAGATGTATGCCTCGACCTCAGTCTGCATTGCAAGAACGGGTTCTTCAAATACATGAAGCCCAAGGAGGAAGTCCTGCTCGACTTCATTTGAAAGTTACATTTGCCAGATGACAGTCCTGTTCTACCGCAACAACGCTCCATTCTGTTGTCCACAACAAAGGCCAAAGTCATGCCACAAGCTCCCGACCATCTGATGAAGGAAACGCTTTACATGAAGATTATCCATCTTCTCGACCGTCACCGCACATGGCTGGAGATTGAGAGCATCGCCACTGTCCGCAACCACACGATAGTCAGGAACGGCAGAATGACCGACATCCTCAGCCGTGTGCTTGTGGTCAAGGCCATCCACCATCATTTCCCCTACACGAGAGGGCAAGTGTGGCAGATAGCCGAGTACGACTTGGAACAGGCTATCAAGAGCCTTCGGACAACCGACGGAGCTTTCCGTCAGAGAATAATCAAGGGAGAACTGACACTGGAGGATGTGGAGCGTATCATATCCACTGCCACACACGGTGTCGTCCAGCCCGACCTGAGTCCACTTCCATTATTCACATGCTATACATATTATGACAAGTAAGATACTGTTTCTCATCCTGATGTCAGCGTTCTTCTTTGTGACGATGATTCTGCACAGAAGCCGCAGACAGTTTATGACACGGTTCTATCTGCGCATGACCGCGCTTGTGACAGCAAGGAAGCTCTACCGGTTGATGCTGCTCATCCTGCTGTACGTGTTCCACTTCCTCTACCTCTGTGTACACTATAACGACATAGGCGTAGTGGCTTCCACCATAGCGTTTGCCATATTCTTTGTCTTTATGGATGTGGAGAGGTGGCTACAGCGTCTGCACGAGGAGCGGACACCCTTCTGCATCGCCGCGTTGGCGGCAGTGGTGTTTGTCTTCACTCCTCATCTGTTCACGCTTGCTGTCACCATCTCCTTTGTCCTTCTGGCATCACTGTTCTATCCCTCGCGCATAGTCATATCGCTGTGGAAGAACAAGGCTGACCGCAAGATGCTCCTCGAAGACACAGAAATGCTCATCATATACTACTATTAAGTATCACCTGTATCATGCCGTTCCTTTTGTATAATGGAGCTGGCGACAAACAACAGTATTCACCAAACAGATTATTGAAATGAAGAAACAGAAACATAGAACGAGTTCCGGCAAGATGTCTGAACGGATGTCCCTGTTGGAGTTCTTGAAAGAGAGGTCCGGGATAAGGCTGTCGAAGCTCGAAGCCTACCTTGACCTTGTAGACAAGGCTTCTGTACAGTACATCCCCAAGGATCTGTGCAAGCAGGAGTTCAGCCTGTCCAACGGGCAGTTTGTAATCACCATTACCGAACTGGCAGGATGCTGGCATTGGCACCGCGCCACTGTCCGCACCTTCATCGAGCAGTTGGAGAAGATGAACCAGATTTCCGTCACCCGTCTCACGAAGAGCCAAATCATCACCATCCCGATGTTGGCTGAGACACCTGCCGTTTCTCCGATTGACGCAGCCTTGGATGTGTTCCGCCAGAAGATGTGTACCGCATTGGACGAATGGCGAAGCGGCAAGATGTCCGCATCGGCTTGCGCCTCGGAATGTGAACAACTCTACGAAGATGCAACAGAGGAAGTAGCCATTATCTTGCAGAAAGCCGACAATGGCAATTCAATTGGCAAGGTGCCATGCGGAAGAAACATTCCCGAATCTGTAGGACACGCCTTTTGTATGACTGCACTCACAGCTGTCTGCGAAGCCACCTTCCATCAGGTGCTTTCGCAGGAAACAGATAACGCCCTCGTTACCTCCCTTCTTCCCTTCTTTTACAAAGACCTGGGAGGAGACTGGCTCTCATTCATCGAGGCGGCAAAGGCAATATCAGAATTGGCATTGGATGGCAGCTCACCAGCCTTGCATCAGGAAAGCGCAGCCATCAAGTCACAGTTTCAGTCACTCTGCCGACCGTTCCTTGCCATTGTAGCCAACCAAGAGGGCTCCTGTCCATCAAAAGGCTGTATTAACCTCTAATAATCACCGTACAACGCTTCTTCTTTTCTACTGGCACAGTGTTTACACGTCTGCCATTGCTGTAAAATAATCGGGCTTGCCCGTTGGTCGGAAATGAGGGAATTTGGGTAGCCTAATACCCCTCTTGGTCTCCGACCATCGGGAGGCTGTCCTTACAAGCAGCAAGCTGGAGACAGGAGAGTTGTACACACATAAAAGGAAATAGGTTATGGCAACACCAAAACAGGTTATGGATTTCCGACCATCTAAGGGAATCACCACAGCACAGAGCAACGAGCACCAACGCCGTTGGACGGAAAAGGGTTGGGGATCCGCTGAATCAACAGGCAACTACGACCGCAGCCGTGAGCGGCTCAACTTCGAGGTTCGGGGCGGCAAGGTTTGTCCTATAGACAAGAGCCGAAGCATCCCGGAGCGCATGGCAGACATCCTGCGGAGCCGTGGAATCAAAGACCCCAACGAGGGACTGGCAGAGCCACGCTTCCGCACAGTGGTCAATTTCATCTTCGGAGGCTCACGAGAACGTATGACAGAATTGGCATTCGGTGACCAGAAGGTGAATCTCACTCACGGAGCGGACAATTCGCATCTAACCCGATGCAAGGACATTGAGGAATGGGCAAAGGATGTTTACCGCTTTGTTGCGGACAAATACGGTGAGGAGAACATCGTCGCTTTCATCTTACACTTGGACGAAACCAATCCGCACGTTCACTGCACCCTCTTGCCAATCAAGGACGGCAAGTTTGCATACAAACAGATATTCGCCGGAAAGGACAAGTACGAGTTTTCTGCCAGGATGAAAGCCCTGCACAGCGAATTTGCCGATGTCAACAAGCGTTGGGGCATGGAGCGCGGAACTTCCGTCTCAGAGACGGGAGCACGCCACCGCACCACCGAAGAATACCGCCGCCAGCTGTCAGAACAGTGCACCACCATTGAGCAGTCCGTCGCCACCCATCAGCGGACACTCGCCTCGCTCCAATCGGACATCCGTCTGGCAGAGCGGAGAGTAAAAGGACTCACCTCAATGGTCAACAACCTCTTGCAGGAGAAGGCTGAGAAGGAGGCGGCACTTGCTGAATTGCATCGGCAGATTCTTGCAGGTCACGACAATCCTGATGCTCTCCGTCAGCAAGTCCAAGAGCTGGAGCAGGAACTGTCCGCTATCCAGTCGAAACTGGACGACAAGCAGGAGAAGCTCTCAGAGGCTGACCGCAAGCTCGATGCCCTGCGTGAGGAGATGACCGCCATGAAGGAGCGCATGGCAGACATCCTGCGGAGCCGTGGAATCAAAGACCCCAACGAGGGACTGGCAGAGCCACGCTTCCGCACAGTGGTCAATTTCATCTTCGGAGGCTCACGAGAACGTATGACAGAATTGGCATTCGGTGACCAGAAGGTGAATCTCACTCACGGAGCGGACAATTCGCATCTAACCCGATGCAAGGACATTGAGGAATGGGCAAAGGATGTTTACCGCTTTGTTGCGGACAAATACGGTGAGGAGAACATCGTCGCTTTCATCTTACACTTGGACGAAACCAATCCGCACGTTCACTGCACCCTCTTGCCAATCAAGGACGGCAAGTTTGCATACAAACAGATATTCGCCGGAAAGGACAAGTACGAGTTTTCTGCCAGGATGAAAGCCCTGCACAGCGAATTTGCCGATGTCAACAAGCGTTGGGGCATGGAGCGCGGAACTTCCGTCTCAGAGACGGGAGCACGCCACCGCACCACCGAAGAATACCGCCGCCAGCTGTCAGAACAGTGCACCACCATTGAGCAGTCCGTCGCCACCCATCAGCGGACACTCGCCTCGCTCCAATCGGACATCCGTCTGGCAGAGCGGAGAGTAAAAGGACTCACCTCAATGGTCAACAACCTCTTGCAGGAGAAGGCTGAGAAGGAGGCGGCACTTGCTGAATTGCATCGGCAGATTCTTGCAGGTCACGACAATCCTGATGCTCTCCGTCAGCAAGTCCAAGAGCTGGAGCAGGAACTGTCCGCTATCCAGTCGAAACTGGACGACAAGCAGGAGAAGCTCTCAGAGGCTGACCGCAAGCTCGATGCCCTGCGTGAGGAGATGACCGCCATGAAGGAGCGCACGGAGGAGTTGCGGCAGGAGGCACACAGATATTCCGATACTATCCGACAAGGTGCGGACACCGTTCTCAGAAATGCCCTTCTCGAAAACATGGTCAGCGAGTTCTCCGAACGTGTGGCACGGCTTTCCAATGAGGGCAAGGACGTGTTTGACGGTTCCCTGCTTCAGGCCTTTGCGGAGAATGGAACGGAGGTGATGTACTGTGCCACGCTTCTATTCCTCGGCTACGTCGATGATGCCACCACCTTTGCCGAAGGTCATGGCGGTGGCGGCAGTTCGTCCGACCTCAAATGGGGACGTGACGATGACGAGGATGAACGCGCTTGGGCACGCCGTTGCATGATGAAAGCTGCACGCATGATGCGCCCCTCTTCCGGCAAAAGGAAGAAACGATAAGCGGCACTGTCACGTATCACCTGTTATAGTATTCACCAGATTAAATTGAACAACATGAGAAAAATACTTATTCTATCCCTTGGCTTCGCCCTTTCATTGGGTGCGCAAGCCAAAGACTATCACCGCACGGCGGACACCACCACCGTTGTATGCAGACTTTCGGCAGACGGTATGCTTCGTCCGCTTAAACCTTCCTACATGAAAGGGGCATTGGTAGCTTCGCCATGGACGGACAACTGGTTTGTCCAAGCGGCAGGAGGAACTACGGTCTTCCTCGGCAAACCGCTCGGATGCAACGACCTATTCGGTCGCATGAAACCGGCATTCTCCGTGTCGATCGGCAAATGGTTCACACCTTCCGTCGGCGGTCGTCTGAACTATGGCGGTATGCAGTTCAACGACTGCAACAACTCCTCGCAGGACTACCAGTACCTGCGTGCTGATTTCATGTGGAATGTCCTCGGCAACCTCTACAAGGACGATGTACACACTCTTGCCAGATGGAGTGTCATTCCATACGTGGGCGTGGGTATGCTGCACAACAAGGTGAATGCCCACAAGCCCTTTGCCATTTCCTACGGCATACAGGGGCAGTATCATCTCTCCCCACGCATTGCTGTTACGGCAGAGATAGGCAACATGACCACCATGCAGGATTTTGACGGCTATGGCAAGGCACACCGCCTTGGCGACCATCTGCTGTCCGCATCCCTCGGCCTCTCTGTCCGCATCGGCAAGACTGGCTGGAAGCGAGTGATAGACGCTCGCCCGTACATCGCACAGAACGAATGGCTTTCGGCATACGCCTCATCCCTTTCTGACAGCAACAGCCGCTATCACGCCCAGCACGATCGAGATTGTCAGACTCTGGAGCAGCTGCGCAAGATTCTTGCCATCGAGGGACTTCTGGACAAGTACGGCCACCTCTTTTCTGACGATGCCGCTTCTTCCGTCACAAATGGCTATCCTCGAAACGACTACAGCGGTCTCAACTCGCTGCGTGCAAGAATGAGAGACAAGTATGGTAATGGTCAAAAGACAAAGGTCATGGAGTCCGCCTCTTGTACAGAAGAATATGGCAATGCTGAAGGTGAGCCGGAAGACGATTACCTATCGCTCATCCACTCAGGAAAGGCTTGCATAGGTGCGCCCATCTATTTCTTCTTTGAACTTGGCACTGACAGGTTGCTCAACAGGTCACAGCTCGTCAATCTCGACGAAGTAGCACGCATCGCCAAGAAATATGGCTTGAAAGTTAAGGTCATCGGCGCTGCCGACAGTGCCACAGGCAGTGAAGCCATCAATGATAACCTCAGCCGTTCCCGTGCCAGATTCATTGCAGAGGAACTGATGAAACGTGGTATGGAAAATGGCACCATCTCTCAGATTTTCGATGGCGGCATTGACGATTACTCGCCCAATGAGGCGAACCGCCATACCAGAATCCTGCTGTATCTATAGCCAGACATACAGCTCCGAACAAGAGCACTAAAACTTTTTTTTCATTGATAAATTTTAGAAAGGGAGGGCTTGTCCGTGATGGATAGGCCCTCCCTTAATCATATATGTATTAACGCATATTCTATGCGCATATCTTTTTTTTATCCGTGTTTCTCAGTACTTGACCAGTCAAGCAGGAAGTCATATATACTCATTATCTGTATGCCGTTTTCGTCGCTCCACTGCTTGGTATGTTCTCCCACGATCAGCAGTTTGCGGAAAGAGTCATCTACAAGACGCAACGACCGTTTCTCCTGTTCCATCTTTTCTGCATCGGGCATACGCCACGCCGACTGGATGTAGATCCGCTCGCTCCCTTTGTTGCAGACAAAATCCACTTCCAATGTCACCCTCTGCTGCTTTCCTTCCGTATTCCTCACTCGATGATAGACGTTACCCACATCCACGAGCCATCCTCGCATACGCATCTCATTGTAGATGACGTTCTCCATGATATGTGTCGGCTCGCTCTGACGGAACGACAGAATAGCATTCCTCAGACCTACGTCCTGATAATAATACTTGGACAACGAACCTATGTATTTCCGTCCTTTGATGTCGAACCTTTCGGATTTTTCGATAAGGAAAGCATCCTGCATATATTCCAGATAAGCCGACACTGTCTTGTCGGTTATGCTCTGCACATTGCTTACGGACTTGAACGTATTGGCTATATTCAGTGCATTGACAGGTGCTCCTATACTGGATGCTACGGTCTTCGACAATTCTTCAAATTCAGGTCTCAGTTCTATGTTGTTCCGCTCGTAGATGTCACGTAGATATACCGTGCGATAAAGGCGACGCAGGAAATCAGCCTTCTTCTCATCCCCAACCTGTGTAAGTAGTTGCGGCAAACCTCCGTACAGTCTGTATTCAGCCCAACCGTCTTCTTTCGAACCATCATACACCGTCATGAACTCCTTGAAGGATAGTGGCCACACATGTATCTCGTCACCTCTGCCTCGGAATTCCGTCACCAGGTCAGAGGACAGGAAACGCGAGTTGGAGCCTGTGACATACACATCCGCCCCTTCGGTAACTGACAAGGAAGAGAGCACCTCTACAAAGTCTTCCACCTCCTGCACCTCGTCGATGATGATATAATAAGTCTCATAGTCAATCATCATCTTTTCCACCCAGTCCAACAGGTAGTCCGGGTTCTTGAACTCTCTGTTCTTCCTACTCTCCATGTCGATGACGAGAATATGGTCTTCTCTCACGCCCTCATCCAATAGATGCTGATGAAAGAGTTTCTTCAGAAGGAACGACTTGCCTGAACGTCGCAATCCTGTGATTATCTTTATGAGCCCGTTGTTCTTTGAACGGCTCAACTGTTCTATGTATCTATATCTGTTTACTATCATATTTTACGAAAAACTGTCACTTGTGACACTTTTTCGGAGGCAAAGTTATATATTTTATCCTAAATCAAAGAAAGAAATAAAGAAAAATGCACTAAAAATCAATGATTTTCCTGTTTTGTAGTGTCTATTCCACTTGCCGATGCCCATTTTTCTTTGCAAAGTTACTGCCCGGGCGAATGGTCAAGTACCGCCATGCTAACAGGCAGAGGACTGAACGACAGCTTTCCGCAAATCAAAGATTTGGGTATTTCATTAACTCCTCCGTCTGTTTTCTTGCCTTATCGCCCTCATTCCGCAGTCTTTTGATGCACGAAAAATCAGTTCCCGACAAGAGGAGCCGAAAGGCTTCAAAAGGAGGGAAGAAAAACAAGTTGAACAAATAATTTCTTTGCGTATGGAATTACACAGATTATCAGAAAACGAGCAGGCATTTGTCGAGTGCTTCTCACGGTTCGTAAACGGTCAGATGGGGTCAGCCGCCAAGGTAGGCAATGCCCTTGCAGATGACCATCGCTATCTTATCAACGAAAAGGGCAAGGTGGTGTTTGCCTTCTTGGAACGCCTTGCCAACGACTATCAAAAAGGTCGTTATGACCAGCGTGACGAGTGGGTGTGCCGATTGGCAGCAGAGGCCATCGAACACCTTGTAGAGAACAGAATGTATTACAGAACACTTAACAACGATTGACTATGGCAAGCAGATTGATTACACCCGTATTGGAGGAGATACTGAAATCCTATCCTCTGTATTCACAGGACGGCAAAGGCAAGGATGCCGTTTGTGTGGCAATATTCTTCATCGGACACGTCCGTTGGTTCGTACTTGAAGGACAGCCGGAAGGTAACGACACCACGTTGTTCACCATCGTATGCGGTCTGCATGAAACGGAGTATGGCTATACCTCCGTCAATGAAATGGAGAGCGTAAAGGTGGATGGCTCCAAATATGGAGTGGACGAGATATTTCAAGTGGAGCAGTTGGACGGCTTCAAGCCGGTGAAACTGAAGAGCATTCCAGACGAGGATTTACAAGCATTCCTTCATAATATGGAATGACCCCAAATTAAATCAGCCGCAGGGACATTACTCCTTGCGGCTGACTATTGTTAGTACCTACTATGAGTAGTAAAGCCTACGATTAGTATATACTACGATACTACTCTCATCTTCGGAAAGCGGACTTGGCAACGTGCTCCTCTTGTACCTCTTCCTTCTGGTACTCCTCCATGTCAAGCAGTTGCTCATACGCAGAGCTGATGTTTGCGTCCATAGAATGGTTGTGGCTGAAAGGGAAGGTATGCTTCACAGAGAGTCCTGCATTGGTCACAGTCCCCACATCCAGGCTATCCTTATCCTTGTTATATTGCAGGTTCAGCAAACCACCATTCGGCATTTGGAATATCGGCATTTTTCGCTGCGCCAATTCCGAAAACTCTTCGGCGGTCATCTCCCTCGCCACAGCCTTCACGTCCTCACTGGCACGTCCTATGCCATAGCGAGTGATATGGTCACGCACTTCTTGCTCCGTATGCTTCAGGAACACCTCATACGTACCGCCGACACTCCCGTTATAGACCACTGCAAAGTCCTTGTCCTCTATTAGCAGGTCATCGCCTCTGTTCTGGCACGGCTTCCTGTAGGTCTGCTCCTCGTCCATGCCGTTCCCGTCATAGTATTCCTTGGCAAGCGTCAGCAGTCCTTGATAGTCACCTTTCTCCTTTAGCTTATCCAGTTCCGATGTGTCATCCGTTGATTGGAGATAGGCGATGGAGGCATAATAGACGTTTTCTTTCGATTGTGAAGGCTCTGTCAGGCTTTTGTACTGGGCAAAAGCCTCCTGATAATTGGTGTCAAGGTCTTTGCCGTGGTCGTAAGGAACAGAGAGTTTCACTTCCAGACCGTTACTCGTCGGCACAGCAATCTTTACAGAGTCCTCCTTCTCATGATGCTGGATATATACAGCAGAACCATTATATGCCAAGACTGCATGGTCGCCGTCATCTATGGATAGATAACTTTTCCCTTGCCCGTTTTCCTGCTCAGCCTTTTTCTCCTGGTCTATCTCCATAGCAATCTTGTCGATATGCTGCGTGAGCATTGAGGTAGCTTTTTTCACATCGAGTAGCGTGGTCTTGATGAACTGCGGCGACTCCTTCAGCGAATCCAGCCAAGACTTCAAATAGGCAGCCGAATCTCCTTTCAGATGCTTTGTCATGCCATACCGCTGAGCGGTCAGCGCAGCCGTCAGTTCTGCCACCAGTTCCTCGCGTGCATACTCTGCCGAGCCGAAGGTAGCGGGCTTGATGCGGTCTAACTGTCCCTCCGCACCCGTGGAGTGTCCCATCTCGTGGAAAAGGTTCGAGTAGAAAGACTCCCCATCCTTGAACTGCCTTTTCTCAGGCATCACAATCTCATTCTTGCTGATGGAGAAATAGGCGGAATCACCGAACATCGGTTTGATGGGACATATCCAACGGTTGTCCGCTATCATCCTATCCACGGGTTCAAAGGCAAACTGCTCGTCCTTCTCTACCTTGGGCATCGAGTATTCCTGTTCCAGTTTCTCCCAAAACTCTGGTCTGACCTCCTTCAGGTTGGTCTGCGCCACATTGAAGACATGGTAAGTCTGAAGCTTTGGATATACATTGTACTTTTCGCGCTCTTCCTGAGAGAGCAGTTTGTAGTCCTCCCACTTGATGTGTTCCTTTGTTTCCTTATTGACCACCGTAAACGTGGTGAGCATCACGGGGAAAGAATGCTCACCTTTCAGTACTGACACACGGGGCTTCTGTTCCTCGTCTTTCTTGCCAGTTTTGTTAAACTGCTGTATGCGGTCGAAGGTACAGAAGCGAGGAATCTTGTAACCCTCCTTCTCGCAATGCAGGAGCAACATCATAGCGTTCATGCCATTATATTCTCGTCCGTTCAGGTTTTTCGGCCATTGCAACGCACCTTCAGTAAACCAGGGCTTTTTCCATCCGTCTTTGCCCGACAGCGACTGAATACGCTCAATCATCATATCGGCAAACAGGTCGAGTGCCTTGTCTTCGGCACTCGGACCTTCCTTAGCATAAGGCTTTCCCATAGTCAATTAACCATTATAGGGCTGCGGAACATATTCGCTCATTTCAGACACTCGGCAGGAGAAGTCCAGTTTGTCATTGAAGACACTGACAGACAATGCCCCTTTGATGTTCGCTTTCACGCCTGGTTGCAGCCATGCCTCGCATTTGCCATCGAATAGGAAGAAACTTACCCAGATGTATTCAAATCCGTCCTGTACTTTCTCTGCGCTGAAAGCGGAGAACTGGCAGTACGGCACACCATTCTTGTCCGTCTTGTCCTCAATGCTCTTGCCCACCTTGCCGCGGAACTCCATCACGCCCTTGATGCAGTCCTCTGCCTCGTCAGGCTGGTGGCTGATGCTGCTTGCCGACAGGTTGAAATAAAGGACATCGCCCCATTTTCTTGGTACCAATACACCGGCTACCTCAATGCGTTCGCCGATGTTGCAGCTGCCCACCTCCGTCAGTGTCCCATCTTTGATGACCGACACCTCGATGGTCTTGTTAATCCCGCTCTTCGCTGGAATGACTACGTTCATGGCAAAGCTCACGAATGCCTTGCCCTCCTTGTTCGTGCGGCAGGTCGCAGCCTTGCTGACCGTTCCGCACACTGTTACATTACATTTGATCATTGCTCGATACTATTTGAATTATACATATCCATCGTCCAAGTGAAATGTCTTAGCAATGACAATAATCTCTTTTCAATCATCATATACTAGCGCACGTATCAGTTCATAGACTATCCACGCTGCTATGATAAGTTGGAAGCCGAGATAGATGATGGCCACGGTCTGACCGAAAAGCCATTGGGTAAGCATGAAGTGTCCTGCCACAGCTACCATACCCACCAGCAATGTACACAGATGACTTGCTATCCTTTTCATTTCCTTTGCAGATTTTGTTGTTGACTCTCAGCCTCCATCCCTTGCTCGAAGTTCTGCGAAGCCTGCTGTGTCGCCACGATGCCTGTCACCATTCCCGCAATCTTCGTCCGTTTGCTTTCTTCCGACAGATTGGCATTGCCCAAAATGAGCGACAGGCGGTTCATCTCCGAGGAGGTCAGTTCACGGTCAATCTTCACCGTACCGCTCTCTGCATGAAGCACAGTCTTGCCGTTCTCACCCACAGTAATGGTGCATTGCCTCATGCCTGGAACAAGCGAGGTCAAATCTACGAGCCGGTTGGCTGCCATGGCAGAGATAAGTCCTTTTTGTCGTTCCTCATCATTGCTGTCAATCTGCGCTGCCAACATCATCAGCGACATGAAGGTGGTCATCGCCATGTCGAGTATAGGGTCATTCGTTCCCGAAATGCCCACGCCGCTGTCCTCCGAGGAAAGGATTTTCTTCATCCAGTCCTCCGACGAAACCTTCTGCTCCTGTGGCGCATTGCTCTTGTATTTTGCCAACAGGTCATTGCCGTTATGCAGGGCCTGTAGCTTGATGTTGCCTTTCTGTCCGATTTCTGCCAGATAAGCGGCTGGATCCATATCCCTTTTTGAGCCGTCAGCCGATACACTCTTCACTCCGAAATGCAGATGCTCGCCAGTGGTTCTGGTGCCGGTATTTCCCGACACCCCCAACTTCTGACTGGCATTAACCACGTCACCTACCTTTACTGCTATGTCAGACAGATGCAGGTAGGAGCATTGCACCTTGCTGCCATCCTCACGGCTGTATTCCACGGTGACGGATTTCCCTCCTGCCGTGTTCGCATTATGGTTCACCGCCACCACCTTGCCGCCGTTCTCCGTGGCCAACACCGCCTCATGGTTCGTCTTGATGTCAATGCCCTTGTGCATCTGCTGCTTGGTGGCATCCATCGGATCCTGGCGATTGCCGAAAGGCGAGGTGATGAAGAGAAACTCCTCTCGCTCCACAGGAAAGGAATACCCGGCAGACTGCGGTACATGGGCAGCAGGCATTTCTCTACGAGGATTATTCTCCACCCCGAACGACCGACCTTCTGCCCGCATCTCAGCCATCACCTCACTGTCATACTTGTCCAGTCCGTTGGCTTCAATGATGCGCTGCAGACTTGCAGCATAACCGCCGCCCGTGGCATAGCCGGCACGCTCAATGCCCTTCGTCCATCCCTTGTAGTCGTCAGGCGACAGCGTGAAGCACTGCGCATAACGCTTGTTCTGCTTCAGGAACTGCGAGTGATGCTCATAACTGTCACCCACGCTTTTGTACTTACAGAATTTCTCGTTGGGCCTATCATCCGTATAGACTCCATACTCTCCGCCATTCTTCAACCACGATGCCGTAGCCTTGATGCCAAAGTGGTTGTTGCATTCGCGCGACAGTTGGCTCTGTCCGTTGCTGCTCTCCAGTATGGCTTGCGCCAAGATGACGGAGGCAGGAATCCCATACATCCGCATCTGTTCTTTGGCTTCCTCCGCATATTGTGCGGCATACGCTGCGTTCTTTCCCATAAGCCTATCTCCTTAGACTGGTGTGTTGTTCTGTTTCTTGACTTTCCTGTGCCATCTGCTTTCCTGTCTCTTTTCCAGGTGACACCATCTCCGTAATTCCACGCTTCGATGATGTTGTCTGCTTCGGCATTTCCAACTGGTCACAGATGGCCACCCGTTCACCAGCACGAATGAGCTTCGGCAGATAGGTGTCGAGGGCATGATATGGGAATCCTGCCATTGCCAACGGCTTGCCTTCATCATCCTTGCGCCCATTGCTCTTTGTCAGCGTAATACCCAATATTTTGGATGCCTTCACCGCATCATCCTTGTAGGTCTCATAGAAGTCACCGCAGCGAAACAAAAGAATGGCATCAGGATGCTTCTTCTTCAAGTCAAGATATTGTTGGACAAGGGGAGAGACAGCAGCCTTGACAGCCTTTTCATCCTTCTTTTCTTCTTTCTTTTCCTCTTGTTTCTTCTCTTCCCTTTGTTCAGAGCTTTTATCTTCCTTAAGTACCACTTCCTTCTGTTCATCATGCTTATCGACAATTGCCGTCTCCGCTTGCTTCACCTCCGTCGCTTCTTCCTGCTTCTCTTGTGTACTTTGCTCGACATTGTTGTCTTTCTGCAATACATCAGCAAACAGCGAGGCGGCAAGGTTCTGCTTGTAGGAATCCCTGTCAGGAGCCACCCACAATCGTTGCCATTGTGACGGACTGACACTTCTCGGCTGCAACTTCTTGCCGTCAATAGTGGCTGCACACAGGCATTCGCCCGATTTGGCACGGAATACTGCCACACGCTGGATGCGGTTCAAATCAACCTCCTGCTCATTACCTCCGAAGATGTCCACCTTCAGGTCGGGTTTCGCCTCTGCCATAGCATAATACTTCTGTGCCAGTTCCTCACGCACACGCTCGATGTTGTCCATCGACTGCTTCAAGGTGGTGAAGAAATGATTGAGGTCTCCTTTGTCGGGATAGACGGCAAAGCCCTCCTTACCTTCGGGCTTGATGTACAATGCCCACCGCTCCTTGTCATCCTTTACCAACTGCACATTGTCGAAACCGATGTCACGGCTGTGGGTTACGGCCTCAGAAGCATCCAACGAGGATAGGTCTTCGATAGACCAGTTGCGCAGTCTTGATACCGTGATTTTCTTGTCGGCGAAATAACTGTCGTCGGGACGGAAGCCCAAGGCTCCGTCGGGATTGTAGAAACGCACGTTGTCATAACCCTCTTTCTGCAAGGCATTGGTGAAGCGTTGCTTGTTCATGCCCTTGATCTCGTTGTTCACCTCCAACGATGCACCCTGTGGCAGCACCACATCGGCGGTCTTGCTGGCATCATCACGCACGATGACCACAGTACGCTGCTCCTCGTTGGGATGCTGCTTGATTTCGTCTGCTACGAAGTAGTGGTTGGGCAACTGCACCTGTATCTGCGCCGTCTCTCGCTGATGCTGGTCGGTGGCATACTCCACCTTTTCACCCAGTTCGGCTTTCTTCAACACCTTCAGCGCACCGTTCACCTCACTCTCGATGGCATCAATCAGACAAGGGTCTTCCTTCAGTTCCCTCGTCCAATAGTCCACCATGCTAAGGCTGTCCTTTGACAGACGGGCAGGCAGTCCCAGTTCGAGCATCTTCACGCCCGAAGCTATCTCAGTGATGAGTCGTTCCTTCTTCACGGCATCCTCCGACGGGGCTTTGCCGTTCTTCATGACCATGCCCTCACGTGCCAACCGCTGCTGATGACCGGTGGCAGACACCAACTGACGCATCATCTCCTGTACATAGTCATTGTAGTGCTCGAAGTCACGCTGCCGTGGCAGGTAGATGACATCCTTCTCGGTGTCGTAGTGCGCCACACCCGTGCCGTCCTGACGTACATTCACGAGGTTGTCCTTCATCTTCTGAAGGAATCCGTTGACGCACCCATGCAGCTGCTTGTCCTCCTTGTCGCCATAACCTCTATCCTCCACCGTGCCATCCTTCTTCAATGCCGTAGTGTAGGCTGTTTCGTTAGCCATAGGCAGTAGCGTCTGGTCGATATTGAACAGCACACGGATCTCACGGTTTTTCACTCCCTTGTACTGCTGTTTGTCCTGTTCCGACAGTTCTGCGTATGCCTCCTTGGTGATGACATCGTCGGGATTGTTGCGGTTGACGTACTTATTCCAATTGTAATACAGGAACGGCACACCTTTCTCATGCTCCCTCACGCTCTCACCCCGTGCCTTCGCTTCGGAGAACTGCGTAAACAGATTGCTCTTGCAACCCTTGGCATCGGAGTCAAGGGCAAGGACAAGGGCATTGAACGGACTGACCGAAAAGCCCTTGGGATAGAGCTTCGGATAGAGTTTGCCGCTTGCATTCAACCAATGTCCCTTGGCATCCACCGCACTCGTCAGTGCCTCAGTGAGCAGCGACACCTGCTTCTCCGCCGTCCGCTTCTCAAATTCTGATTTCTCTTTCATGCTTTTATCTTTTTGTTTATCTCAATCACATTCTATAATTGGCTTACCAAGCCACCGTTCCCGACAATTTTGTTGTCGGGCTTCACTGTATTCCCCTCGGTCGCACCACGCTCTCCCGTGCCTGCTCTTCGTACTGCATTGCTGCCATCTGTCGCATCTGGTCGTTCTTGGCAAGTATGGCGTTAGCCAATGTATTCAGCGGCAATGCCCCCGACTGATGCGCCCCAATCACACTGTCAGGCAGTTGAATGGTACAAGGCACATGGTCAATGTTGGCAACGAGACACCGCCCTTGCAGCATCGGGTTGCTGATACGAGGATTGAGTGGTTCATCAGGATATTGGCGGTACTGAATGCGAGATGCAGCAGGACTAACTGTAGGTGCAATGCCTTCCTGCTGTTTCCTGCCCAGCACCTCATGTCCCGCTTTGTTGAGCAGATTGGCACCTCCCATACCCATCAACAGCATCTTCAGTATAGGATTCTTCACGAACATTCCAGCCACGATAGAGGCCAAAGGAAGGAGGCTATTGTCCATATTCAGCGATTTTGTCTTGCCAGTGAACAGTCCCACCAGTACATCGGGCAGCATCGCCAACACATAACCAAGGTTCTTGCCGATGTCTGAAAAGCCGTTCAGTCCAAAACTCTGCAACAGCCCGTCCCATCCATTTTCGTTTGTTTGTAAGGCTGTTTCCTCCTGCTGGACTACAGATGGTGTTGCCTCTTCAGTCGATGAATCAGGAGTTTCTTTCGGTTCTGCCTTCTTCTCCTTCTCAGCCTCTGCATCCAGTCTCGCCTTAACCTCCAGATACTCGTCTTCCTGTCCAGGCGCAACTATCAAGGGCACATCCTTGTACTTGCCTGTACGTTTGGTTGCTTCGTTTCTCTGAGGGTCAAGGAACGTACCTTTGTTCCAAGGAAAAGAGGTCTGCTCGGTTTGTTTCGTCCAATCCATAAAAGTGATATTGCTCGTGGGAATCTTGTTCTTGAAATGGCTGTTGGTAGCCTTGATATAGCTGTTCTCGTGGTTCTTGATGACTTTTGCCTGTTTGCGGAATGAGGCGAAGACGTTGGTGCCCGTACCGAAAACTCCCTTGCTGATACACTCCTCGACACAGACCTCTTGGCTGCTACCTTTCTTGCTTAGGTGCTCCATGCCGACATTCATCACCATATCGATACCGACAAACTTGGCGAAGGTTGCCCATGAGCCAATCCCTCCCATGGCCACGACATCGGCACCCGCTCCGGCTGCCCATCCCGCTGCCTTCTCTGTTCGAGAGGGCTTATAGGCTGCCTCTCCTTTGGCTTCTATCTCTGCGGCAAGGGGTGACTTGTTCAGTTCGTAGGGCAGACCGAACAGACTGCTTTGTGCCGCCTTGCGGATGATATAGTCGGCAGAAGATGTTGGCATACGGTCTTTCACCATTTTTTCTATCATCAGCTGCTCCATGCGGTGATCGATATAGGCGTATGCCAAATCACAACCGAGTTGTTTAGAGAGTGCATCGTACCGCTCTCGTCCTATCTCCGTCACCACCGCCTTGCGCCATTCCTCAGCCATCACGGCAAGGTCACGCTGCATATCCTTGTTGCCGACAATAGCCTCCTTGCACATCGCCAGATAGTCTTCGGTGGTCTTGCTGTTCCACTTGCCTGTAATCTTCAGCGTGGCGTATGGGTCATCACCAGGCATATTGGCAGTGGCCAATGAGCGTAGGATGCCAGCCGTACTGTTGGAGTAGGCTCGCATCTCGTCTGCCTGTCTGTTGGACAAGTCCCGTTGCACCCTGCCCATCACGGGGGCAAGGTGACACCCGAAGTAGTCGCCCATCAGACGCTCTATCTCTGCGAATCGCTGACTGTTCTTAACTGCCATATACCTTGTTTATATATTATACTGCTGTAATATCTGTTCCTTTGTCTGCTCGATGGCATTGTGATATATCTCCATCTGCTTAGGATAGTGTTCCTCCAACCATGCGTCCTTGTCCACTTGGCAGTGGATGAACTGCACGGCCATACGTTCCTCAATCTCCACGGAGGGTTCCCCCTCTTCCTTACCATTGAACCATGCCTTTGTCCACCATCTCACGCCAGCCCGGTCGGGATAGACGCTCACTATCCTCGGAATGTCGAAGCTCTGGATATCCACGTCCAAGTCGGCAAGAGGGTCGATGATGCCGTCATGCGTCAGGGCTTGCTCTTGGAGTTTTTTTTTAACACCTCGTCCATCGTGGAGAGATATACCTGATGTCGCATGGCAAGATAGTTGAGAAAGTCGGCAATGAGCAGGTTCTGCACCTTAGTCGCCAAAGGCATACAGCGGTTGCCGATGCCCAAGGGATTAGCCATGCTCGGCATGGTCTCGTAGAAATAATGCTTGCTCGCTCCCAACGAGAAGATGTTTCTCAACGACTGCTCCGTATGTTCGGGCAGAGAGTATGCTCCTTGTTGAAGGTCCTCGAAGTAGGAGGGAAGGAAGCGGAGCATCAATGCCTCTATCTCCTGACGGTCGGTGTCGTAGGGTGAAGGGATGTTCATGTCCAGTTCATTGATGCCCATTTGGGAATTGTGCTCCAATGCCTTGATATTGCCGTAGAGCATGGTGAGGAACTCCAACGGATTGATTTCCTCTCCGTCAAACCTCACCTCCATGTGCAGCAGGTCGCCACTGATGGCGATGGTCTGACCGGCCTTGACGCTTTGGGAGAAGTTGGCGAAGACATTGGAGAGATGCCTGTAAGTCACTTCGTATTTGCCGTAGCGGATGGTCTGGTAGATGCCATGCTCCGCGTCCGACCCAATGGCAGAGACGGTTCCCGTTGCCACCGCCGACAGCAGGTAATGGTTCACTGAGAAGTCTATGCCGTGATGGAAGAATGTTTCTCCCGTCACGGGATTTTTCTGCTCTCCGTAACCCAAGGACATCTGCACGTCCTGCTTTATAGGCTCCTCAAACGGCATACAGTAGCCGCTCGATGAGCGCAGTATCATTTCTTCTGTATATCTCATATCACTGTATATTGGTTATCGTTTCATCCCTCTGCTTTGGGTCTCTGCTTCTTTCATGTTCTGCCCATGTGAAGACGTACCGCCTCTGTTAGGCAGAGTTTGCGCCACCTTAGAATTGTTCCCGATGATCATCGCTCCAAGCAGGGCACCCGCAATCTTGCTCATCCAACCAAAGCGTCCGAATACCATGAAGGCGGCAGCCACCAGTCCGACGATGCTCATACCCGACACGTTGCCCTTGCCGATATTGCCAAAGAGATTGCCTATCATGTCGCATCCTACGCCTCCGAACATATTCCTAAAGAAATCACTGATGCCGCTGAACTGGGTGTCCATCTTTCCGGCTACAGTGTTCACCGCATCAACGGCTTCACCAGCCTTGCCCGTCAGACGTTGCACATCGTTGGCGGTTTGTGCCACCGCTTCCGTGGCATTCTCGCCGATGACAGCATCACCTACGATGCGTGCCACGCTCTTGTCTGTGGTCAGCTTCTCCCATGTCACATAGCCTGCGGCACTACCCACTGCGGCCGTCTGCATAGCCTTGCCGGCTCCCATAAGGGTGCGTTGCGGGTGGAGTGCCGCACTGCCTAAGGTCTTTCCAGTTACTCCGATGACATGGCCAGTACCTCGTGCCGCCTTGCCACCATATTTCAATAATGAACTCCAAAATCCCATATCTTATCGTTTTTTAATCACGGTTTGACTTCGTCTTCTTCTGTCACGACTCGGCATAGCTCGAACAAGTTCGGCTCTGCTCTCGCTGCTCCATCAGTTTACGTTCTTGCCCACCTGCTTCCACCGCCTCTTGGCAGCCGCTGCTATCTCGGCTTTGTTCGCTTTGGTGGGTCTTGCCCCTTCGTCTATCTCCATCCAAACATCGCCCATGGTGGTGTATTTCACCGCCCTCGTCAGTCGCTTCAACTGCTTGTTCATCTTCTTCAGTTTGGGTCGGATGCCGAAGACTATCTCCACACGCTCCTTCTCGGTCATCTTGTTGCCCGACAGGCATACCGTGCGTATGTCATTAACTATCTCGATGCTGTTCATAATCAGCTCGCGGTATATCTTGTTGCGCTTGGCTGACAGGGCTACGGCAAGTCCGTTGGCAGGATGGGCATCCAACTGCGCCACCAATCCACCCATATTGTCCACCAACTGACCTATCTCGTGATAGAAACCATATATCTGTGCGGCATAGCTGACGATGGAACGGAAGGAGTCCAGATAGTTGTTGAACTCCCGCTGCAGGTCGGTAGTGGCTTCCACTTCCTCCTTGGTCCAGATATGGCCGGTGGATTGTAGCAGCATCACTTTCTCCTGATTCTTCAGTTCTTTCTCCGCCTTGTTGGTGTACATCAGAATCATCCCCGCAAGAGTCGGGTCGTTCTGCGCCCGCACTCCTGCAAAAGATGATATAAACATAAAAATGGCAATTGATATGAAATACTTCATGACTGATTCCTTTATCGTTAATCACTGATGGTCATACGTCCTGCTCTGCGCCATCTGCTAAGGGCTTGGGTGGCTATCTCTCCATTGCTTCGGTCTATCATCCCTGCCGTCACGCCGTTCCACACATCGGTCATGGTGTAATATCGTATAGACAGATAAAGACGATGCAGCTTCTTGCTGAAGGCACTCAGCTTGTCGTTCAGTGCCCACAGCGTCTTGCTCCTTTCCGCACCAGTCAGCATGTTCTCTTTGCCTCCTTTGGCGACTGCATCTTTCAGCAGTGTGAAGACGGACACCAATTCCGTGGCGGTCTCCATATACAGGTTGTTCATCGAGAGGGTGGCAACGATGCCTTGCGGATTATTGTTGATGGCCTTGCGCATCTTACACAAGGTGATGAATATCTTCACTCCATCGTCGTACAGATAGGTACAGGCTTTGAGGGAAGAGGCATAACCACTGGCGGTTTTCAGATAACTGTTGTACTTCTTCTCCCATTCGTGTATCTTGGTGAACTCTGCGGCGATGGTATTCTGCAACAGGGCAGTCTTGGTCTGACCTTTGATTTCCTTCTCTATCTCACCGTTGATGGCTTCGTTGCCCTCTGCTAATGCCATCCATTCCAAAGGGTTGGCAGTCACAATCTGTGCATGGGCTGACGGCACGCTCAGTACCAATGCCACGACAATGAACCAAATCTTATCTATTCGTAATCTCATATACGCCCTTTCTTCGTTTGTTCGTTTCTACTCTTGTTCGTATCACACTCACCACGTCATAGCTGTTGCTGATGCCGGTCATTTCCAGTTTCGGTGTCGTTCTATCCATCGACAACACGGTCACGCTTTTCAGTCCGCATAACTGTTGTATCAATGTCTGATGCTCGGCAAAGTCCACCACTCGGTACAACTCCATGTAGTTCACGCTCCGCTGAAACACTCCGTGCTCACAGATGAGTTGCTCGCTCCCGATATGGTAGCGGATACTCCTCAGATAGATGAATCGGTAGAGTAAACAGAGGGAGAACAGGAGGCTGAAGACAAGCAACAGGGTACTATATGCACAACCGGGCAATCCTCCGATTAGGAGCATTGCCACGCACAACAGCAACAGAGGCAGTTCGTTGATGAAAAACTGTCCGATGCTGGGGCACAAGGTGATGATGCTATTATCTTCTTGTCTCATACGCTTCTATGATATGTGTTCTTTTCTTCTTTTTCCCTTTGTTTCTCTGCCTTGCCGGCTGCGATAAACTCGGCATAGTCGAAGGTATCTGGTTCGCCCTTGGCAATCAGTTCTGCTGATTTCTTGTTGAGCAGCGCATCGTTCCAGTCCTTGTAGCAACCCAATGGATGATAGGCTTGCACATGCTCGTGACGGAAGCCCATCTCTGCTGCCACCTTCCTGAAGTTTGCAACAAACTGCCGCCCTGCATCGTCCTTGTCAAAACCCAAATAGTGCCGTGCGTTGGGAGTAACGGACAGAAGTCCTCGCATCTGTCCCTCGGTGGGTGTGCCGCCCGTAGATACATACACCATCTTTACAGGATTTATCTGATACTCTGCCATGGCATCGTAGGCACTCTCAAACCATACAATTTCGCTTGCTTTATCCAACGGCTCGCCCGTGAGGTTGGCAATCCACAGTCCTTCACTGCTGTTGCTTCCTTCTGCCTTGCCCTTGTAACCGCCGCTACCGTCCATCTTCGGTCGTCCTCGTTCCTCAAAGCCCACAGTCTTGTCGGGTGTCTTGGGCAGTACAAGCGGAAAGGCAAGGTTGGCAAAGGTAAGTCCATCCGTCCGATGCTTAGTAGCCAGACAGAAATGCCGATGAAAAGCATACTGCGTATAGAGGTCGATGCCTCGGAACTTAAAATAGGGATAAAACCTTTTCTGCGTTTCCCTGTCCTGCGGATTGAACTTGTGGATGTCGTAGTCATTCAGGTTGAATGGCTTTCCGTCCTTTCTTGGTTCTGTAATCTTCGATGGTCTGTCCTCTATGGGTTGGTTGAGCAGTCGGTTGCAGACGAGGTTGACGAGTCGGTCAGGAGACATTCCCACCTTGTTCTCTGAAAACATTTCTGGATGCTCCTTGATGAACGAAATGACATTATACACCTTCTGCTGCGGTGGTTGGAAGCAACATTTCCCATTCTGCGTGACAATGAACTTATCACCACGCACCCGTCTGCCCTCACTGTCAGTACGCACATACGACGGATAACGCAAGCCATCTCTCTTGTTCAGATGATACCCTGCGTCCACCAGTACTTCCTGTATGCTCAACCTGTCCAGAAAGTCATCGTATGTCAGTTCACTACTCATTATAAATTATAAATTGTAAATTATACATTGTTAATATCCTCTCCTTATCTCCGTGGCAACATGATTTGCTTCTGCCTCAAAGTACCTTGCCGCAATCTCCTGTGGCGAATCCACTCCCGGTTTGAAGTAAGGACGTGGACCGCCATGATGCTCTGCATAGAACTCCGGGGCTGGATGGTGATGATGGTGGCTTATGTCATGCGCCACCTCTGCTGTAACGACTGCTCCTGCCGTCAGAGCCGCCAATATCTTCGTGCCCAGTCCGGCGTTGGTTTCGGGGCGTGTCTTCATATCCACTTCACTGAAAACCTTGGAGAAGAGTTTCATGCGATGGTAGTCATCCACCGCCAAGAACTTGTCGTAGTCCTTCTGCTTGATTTCGTGCGTGATGGCTTCTCCATTGATAATGGCGGTCATGCGATACTTATCTTCGCCTTTCTTATCTCCCTCCATCGGAGGCACTTTCTCCACCATGATGTCACCGACTTTCACTTCACGCCCATGCGCTCCCTCACGATACCAACCCTTGTTCTCATTAATCAAGGCAAGGTCTTCACCTCTCACCATGGCATCGCCTTGCAACACGTCACGTCTGACAGTCTCGTCCTCTTCCAACGGAAGCAACCGTTCCTCGTCTTGTTGCTGACGCTGCTGCAACTCCTGTTCAAGTTCGGGATGCAGATGCAGGTCGATGCGCTCCTTGCTATTCAGTGTGTCCATCAGGATTTTGTCAGCAAAGTCGTCCTTGATGATGCCATTCAGCAGTTCCAAGCGTTGAACGACGGGCACTTCCTTGATGGAGTTGGAGGTGAGTTTCTTCAGTTCCTCATCTGTCAGGTCATACACCATGTCGGCATTGACGCTGTTCGACTGAATGGTCAGCGTCTTCGCATTCTCATCAATGATGATGCCATGCGATGCCAGACACTCCTGCCACTTCTCATTGGTGAAATAGACAGGCGAGGTAATCAGTTCCTTATAAGGCTTGGCTGGCTCCGTGCTTCTCGTGCGGCTGATGGAAGGCATTATGATTCCCTCCAAATCTTTCAGCACATCCTGTTGCTGAGGGCTATAACTCTGTTGCTGTCCCTTATAATAGAACCCATAACCGCCGCTCTGCAATTCGCCAGGCTTCATTCTGCCGTCCCAACGTTCAGGCACAATCGGGGCTTCGGGGAAGAACAATCGTCCTCCAACTCTGCGAAGATGGAATCCCTCCTGACTGCGTGGTGTCCAACCTAAAAAGGGTGGTGGCATATCGATGCGCCCCATCCGTCCATACTCGCCGATACCAACACGATAGCCGTGCAGCCCCATAGCTACACGACCGTTGGCATTGCGTGCATGAACGAAGTTCTTGGGCATATAGAAGTCGTTGCCCACAATGCCCGTAAAGGTATTGTAGGCTAACTTGTTGGCATGATTCGTACCCCAGTCGGTCAGAGCCAACATCTGCTTCTCGGTGATGTTATAGGTAAGCAGCGGACTGTCATGCCCTTGCACCACAAGCTGATAGCCGCTGCCATTACTCACCACATGAGCCTGCATACCATTGCGCATGAGCAAGTCACGCATCTCTGGTTGCAGGTCCATCTGTTGGGGATTCGTATTCTTTCTTATCGCCATACTTATTCTTCACTCTTCATTCTTCACTCTTCATTTATCATGCTTCACCGTTCTCTATTGCCTTCTCCAGTTCCTCATCTTTGTGATGGACAAACTGCTCCGCACTCTCTTCACAAATGCAGAGTCCGTTGTTCAGACAATAGCTCTCATATTCTTCCTGCCATTCAGCAGAATGATGGTTGACATACTCCAACCAACCGTACTCGCCGCTCTGTATCTTCTCGACGAGCACATCCTCTGGATAATATTTATTTGATGCCATATACTTATTATATTATGTGTAGATTATTTGTGCATGGAAAAAGAGGCGCGGTTGCGCTCTCCATTCTTCTTCTGCTCATTCCAAAGTTCTTCCGTGTATTCCTCTTCAGGCACATAGTCAAGATTACCGTCATCGCCCATTACCCAACAGCCATAGCACCCGAAGGTGTATTTGTCCCACTCTCGCTTGGTGTTCTCCTTCCACTTCTGACTGTCGCCTTGATTAATCCTTATGCCGGTCTTATCGTTCAGGTCAATACCCACCGTCACCTGTTCGTCCTCCATGATGAGCGTGAGCGGCTCACCCTTCTGCATCACGGTCAGTTCTGCCGAACTCAGTTTCAGTTCATCCTTCAGCACCTCCAAGTTGCGCCCGATGACAGGCGTAGGTACCGACATCACCTGATTGGTCTCCGTGTCAATCTGCACGAAAGCCTTGCTGCTCCTGCCATCAGCATCCTTAACATCGGCAAGGATAGCCTTTCCAGCCAGCAAGTCCTCCTGCTGTTCCTGAGTAAAAGCCTCCAATGGTGATTTCTCCAACTGCGGATAGAAGACCACATCCACCTTGCCGTCCTCCATACGGACCAACGCAAATCGGGTGCGGCTCTTCAATGTCTCGCCCTCATCATTATTCACCTGAATGGGCAGCAACGGTGAACGTCGTCCCTGACCAATATCTTCCAACGCCCACATGGGCAGGTCTTCAATCTTCTCTTGTGTGAGACCAAAACGAGCCAGTGTCTGATAAGGCACCTCGCTCTCTTCAAATCGTACTTGCTTCATACTTTAACTTTGAATTTGAAATTAAACTCATGCAAAGTTATATACCTATTCAGAGACAAGCAGAATTGCATAAGATAATGCGTGTTATTTTTGACGATTATTATTATTTGAGTTTGATTTCTGCTCAAAAATCAAACTCGATTGCTATATTATGTTACAATCTTCTTGTCTTCCCTTTGTTCTTTATGCCAGTCAAAGAATTGCTTGTTACTTTTGCACCATGAAACGATTTCTACTCATCACAATAGCAGCAATATTCTGTTCATCAGCAACAGTATGCGCTCAGTTCAATACCGTCACACAGACTAAGGTACACCGCAAGGCTGTGCCAAAAACGACGCAGTCCGCAACATCCGAACAACTGCCTCCGTGCTCGCCGCATCAGCGGCGAGACTCTCTTGCCTTTGCCCCATTACAAACCCAAACGGAGCAGACCGACCGCCACACGGCACTTGTCAGTCCACTCCGTCATATCTCTGTCACCAGCCCTTTCGGCTACCGCAGAGACCCATTTACAAAAAGAAAAGCCCTACACAACGGGCTTGATTTGAAGGCAAATTACGAACCCACATACGCCATGATGCACGGCGAGGTCATCAAGGTAGGCAAGGACAAACGTTCAGGCCTCTATGTCACCCTCCGTCACGGCGACTTCACCGTCAGCTATTGCCACCTCTCCCAAACTCTCGTCACCAAAGGCACCCACGTCCGTCCCGGCATCATCATCGCGCTGACAGGCAACAGTGGTCGCAGTACTGGTCCCCACCTGCACCTCACACTCAAAGACACAAAAAAAGGACGAGCCATCGACCCGTCCATTCTTCTCAATCTTATCAAGCATCCACTCTAATAGAACGCCTTGTCTTTTGTCGTTCACATCACCCCTTCCGCATTGCAATAATGTCTTAAATATCTAATCCTCAACAATTTCTATTCTTGAAAAACAAGTGTTTTATTCACGAATATAATATGATTTCGTGAAAGATGTCATAAGATGATACTAATATCTATGCTATTTGTCAATAAAGAACCCGTTTCTATGCAGATATTCTGAAACGGTTAGTGTTCCAATCCCTATCTGCTCACACAACAAAGGAAGTTTCTTGAACAACTTACCGTCATTCTGCTGCCTTGTTTCCTCCGTCATTACTTGCATCTCTTCCAGATGGATAGCGTCCGAGTGTCGTACATTCAGTGCATAAATGATAATCTTAGCATCACCTGTTTTAAGGTATTCTTCCTTTTGCTCTATGTATTCTTCTTCAGTCAGTTCCTGCTTCTTCAGTCTTACACAGAAATTGTTGTCTATCATGTTGCTGAATCTCTCTGGGGCACATGGAAATAGATCCTTTGTCGGAATGACCAATTTCTTGTCTTTGAGGAAAGGCATCTTTTCAACTGCAATTCCTTTGGAGGTGCGTTTTGATTCATCCAGAATCACATCAAGTAGCATCAAATCCTTGCGGGAGAACGCCTCTTCCAGGAATGAGTACAACTGTCCGTCCTTATCCAAGGGAAGATAATTCTTGGCAATCATCACCAATGAGCATGTATCAACAACTATCGCCATAACTCCCTCTCAAAATTTGCTGGTTTGACATTGAGTCTCGAACAGAAAGTGGTCTCGTTGACCACTCCATTGAAATAGGCATATTGCATGGTTTTCAAGAATAGCGGAGAAATGATGGGCTTTGGTGTTCGCCCGCCTCTCTTCTCAGAGTTTTTCAACTTTTCCTGTTCCTCTCTTCTTCTGTATTCCTCTGCCAATTCACTCTTGACATTGCTGTAGCTCGAATAGCTGATTTTCCTGTCGATATACATCCTTGTATATAAGGCAAGACGGCTAATGTGCGTCCGTGCACTGATAGCCTTGAAGAGGTCAATGCAGTAGTCGTTACGGGAATCTACACATGCTATGTTAGCAAGTGTTTCTGCTTCTTGTCCCATAATGAACTGATATGCAAAATCATTGCACCATCTTTCGACATCACTGTATGAAGTCTGTGCCGAGATGTCCATCATGTCCACCGACTCCACTTCTTCAATCCCCAATAGACAATGCCCCAATTCATGCGCCAGAGTGAATATTTCTCGCTTGTAATGCTTATGATGCTTAAGCACTATCACATTGGGCTTAAGGTAAAAACCGTCAATGTTGGTTTTCTCTTTCTTGTTCCATGTCTCTATGTATTCAAAGACAAAAATGCCATGATCGGCGATTTTTTCTATCATCTTCACAAGAAACTGCCTATGATTGACAGTTTCCCCGGGATAAAAAAAATCTCTTGCACGTACGGCTACTGTCTTAGGGTCATCTTGTAGGGTGTAGTGTTCTATGTCAAACTTCACATCCAGTTGCGACAGTTTGTTGTATGCATCCAAAGCGTTTTTCAGACTCTCGAATCGGTTTACAGTACGGATCGACTCCAAGTTCAGCTCTGTTCCGAATGAGGTCTTGCGGAAGAAGATACTGCTGCTTGCATTGGTTGACAACTTAGAATAGTCTTGAAAGAAACTGACTTCTTTGTCGAATATCTCACCTATACGCTTCAACACCCCCAAATCAATAGAATCTCCACTGATGTCTGCGGCTCCTGTTATCCGTTTCCTGCCTTTGTTCAGAAGAGACAACAAGTCATCCACCGACATCTTGTATAATGCCAGCAGGTATTCTAAACGTTTCTTGTTAATCTCTACTTTCATATCAGCCTCGATTGAACTATTGTTGTTTTGATGCAAATGCTTAGGCACAATTTTGCGTTGCAAAATTACACATTTTCACTTAAATGGGCGAATTTTCATGCTGAATATCACTGGAATTTATGTTTATTTTGCTAAATCGCTACATTTTGCCACCAAAAAGACACAAAAATAGGACGAATCATCGACCCGTCCTTTTGTTTTTAGCCTTTTTCGTTCTAACCACAGCCTGCAATGTTATTCATCAACTGGTTCATCACTCGCATGTCTCATTTCGTAAACTGTCCATAAGGCTAACACACATTCAATGGCTATCACGGTAATGGCCGCAGTCATGCCCCACCAGTGGGCAATAAGCATAAAGATGCCAGCCTCAATGCACAACGCAAAGAGGATGGTAACAATAAGTGATAATATTCTATTCATTCTACGGTAACTGATTTAGCAAGGTTTCTTGGCTGGTCAACATTCCTATCCTTGTTGATGGCGATGTAATAGGCCAGCAACTGCAATGGGACGGAAACAACGAGAGGTGTAAGGCATTCGGGTACGTCGGGCACTTCAAGGCAATGGTCGGCGATGTCCTTCATTGCGTCATTGCCCTTGGTAATGATGGCGACAACCGTACCGCCACGCGCCTTCACCTGCCTTACATTACTGATTATCTTGTCATACAGCGAGTCCGTTGGAGCAATGACCACCGTGGGCATCTCGCTATCTACAAGTGCAATCGGTCCATGCTTCATTTCCGCAGCAGGATAACCCTCCGCATGGATATAGGATATTTCTTTCAGCTTCAACGCACCTTCAAGGGCGGTGGGGTAGTTGTACCCACGACCGAGATAAAGGAAGTTGCGGGCATAGGTGTATATCTTCGACAAGTTCTTGATTTTGTCAGCAAGTCCCAACACATCTTTTATATATAGGGGCATGTTCTTCAACTCCCGGACAATCCTCTCTACGGTTGCATCATCCACAGTACCACGCATCTGTCCCACGCAGAGGGCAAGCAGCATCAGCACCGTTACCTGTCCTGTAAAAGCCTTGGTAGAAGCCACACCTATCTCAGGTCCTACATGGATGTATGTCCCGGAATCCGTATTTCTTGGGATAGAGGCACCCACGACGTTGCAGATGCCATACACAAAAGCCCCCTTGCTCCGTGCCAACTGTATGGCGGCAACGGTTCCGAGCGGTCATACTTCCTTTGTAACTCCATACACTTCTCAAAGGAGAAGTCGGATGCCTCAAAAAGAGGCTGGATAAGGTGGGCGCATTCGTTCAGCAGTCCCTTGACGATGTGGATGTTCATCTCGTGGCAGTTTCGGCAAATTGCACTGTTGCAGTTGATATACCGATGACTGTTGATGAAGTCATCCACATAGCGGTCATACCGCTTGCCATTCAAAATCACATCCTGAAGATAGAGTTCTCTCGCTTCTAAGAGTAACTCAAACAATTCTTCTGCTACATCCTGTTCGGTAGCGAAGTGGGTCAGGTGTTGCTTCTCTTCAAAAAAAGAGAAGACTTTTTAATTTGTTTTTGCATACTAAATTACTTATTTATAAGTTTATGACGACTGAAATATAAAAATTACACAACATGGTTCAGTATTAGGTTATAATTCTTGTAAAGTTACATTCCTCCTCCCAACGCATGGTAAAGTTTAATTATACTTTGTATGCGTTCAAAACGAGTTTGTAACTGTTGCACTTCCGCTTCGAGAAGAGACTGTTTGGCGGTCAGCACTTCCAGATAGGTGGTATTGGAATGACGCATCAGCGATTCTGTCTTTCGCACAGCGTCGCATAATGTTTCAACCTGCCGAGCATTGATTTCAATTTGCGATTTTGCCGTCTGCCATGCGGTCAGAGCATCGTTCACTTCCTTTCCTGCGTTCAGTAATGATTGCCGGAACAACAGTTTGGCTTCTTCCTGACGGCTTTTGGCTATCTTCAAGTTGGCGATGTTTACGCCCCGGTTGAATAACGGCTGTGTCAGGGAACCGATGGCATTAAGTAACCATTGTCCGGGATTTACGATTACGCCACCGCCGTTATTAGTCCATCCAAGAATTCCCGAGAGGGTAATATTGGGATAGAAGGCGGCACGGGCCGCATTGGTGGCGTAGAATGCTTGCGCCAGTTCCATTTCAGCCTGACGCACGTCGGGACGGTTGGAAAGCAGTTGCAAAGGGACTCCGATCGAGACAGTATCGGGGAAAGCAGCCTCGGCCAGATCACTTCGTCCAATCGAGTGTGACGGCATGGCAAGTATCGCAGACAGGGCGTTTTCTGTTTCGGAAATACTCTTGCGTATGGATAACAGGGATGCTTCGAGTCGCATCACGTTCGCCTTTGCCTGCAATACGCCAGCCTCGTTTGATTTCCCCACTTTTTTCAACGCTTCAAGAGTGCGTACGGTAGTCCGCCAGTTCTCCAAAGTCCGGTTACTTATTGTCATTTGTGCGTCAAGCATGGCAAGGGTGTAGTAACTGTCTGCAATAGTGGCGACAAGCTGTGTCTGTACGGCCTGCCGGTAGGCACGGCTTCCTTGTAATGCGGCGGCTGCGCCACGCTTTGCCGCCGTAAGTTTGCCGAAGATGTCCAGTTCCCAGCTTGCCGACGCTCCCACATTATATGTCTTTGCCGTTGCTCCGTCATGTTTATTGGCATTACCTTCGGCAGTCAGTCCCAGTGATGGAAGATATGATAGTCTGGCAGTCATCAGGACGGCTTCTGCCGCTTCCACGCGTAACCGTGCCACATTGAGGTCTGCGTTCCGTTCAAGTCCGGTTTCAATCAAGGACTGGAGTTTCGGGTCGGTAAACATTTCCCGCCACGACAGGGACGCGATGGTCATTGTATCAATGTCCGCCGGCATGTCCCGATACAGATTCTCCGTTGAGAGGTCAGGGCGATGATACCGGCTGTATGTGCCACAGCCGGCAAGCATCCATCCCGACAATATGATATATATTACTGTCTTCTTCATTTAATTATGCTTAACACGTTCTTGGATATATTGGAATACAATAAACAATGACGGCACAAGGAACAACAGAGCCAAAGTACCTACAATCATTCCACCGATTACACCTGTGGCAAGCGAACGGCTGCCGTTGGCACCCACTCCGTGCGCCATCATCAGCGGGACAAGACCGAACACCATGGACAACACAGTCATCAATATGGGGCGCAGGCGGACTTTTGCCGCACTGTATGCCGCCTGTGCCAGCGTCATGCCTTCCGACCGCCGTTTACCGGCGTATTCGGTAAGCAGGATCGCTGTCTTGGCAAGCAGGCCTATAATCATGATAAGTCCGGTCTGCATGTAGATGTTGTTCTCCAGACCGAAGAGCCACGCAAACAGGAAACTGCCCATCAGTCCGCAAGGCACCGACAACAGAACCGCGAAGGGTATGAACACGCTCTCATACAAGGCGCACAGAATCAGATAGACCAGAACCATGCAGAGCAGGAATATAAGCGTGGCATTGTTGGTCGTCTTGCTTTCCTCACGCGAAATGCCGCCAAACTCGTATGTGTAATTTGACGGAAGCACTTCACGTGCCGTCTCGCCGATGGCTTCGAGCACCTGCCCCGAACTGTAGCCCTGAGCCGGAGACCCGCTAATCGAGATGGCGTTGAACAGGTTGAAACGGGTGAGGTCTGACGGGCCGTTGGTCTTGGTCAGGCGCACGAACCGGCTCAAAGGCGACATGCCGCCATCGGTGGCACGCACATACATGTGGTGCAGGGATTCCGCATTCACACGATATTCCGCCGGAGCCTGCATGGTCACATGGTAGAGCTTGGAGAACCGGTTGAAGTCGGAAACATATTGTCCGGTATAATAGCCCGACAATGTGGAAAGCACATCTGCGGGCGACACACCCGACTGTTCGCATTTGGCGGCATCGATATCCACCCAGTATTGCGGATAATCCGTGGCAAAGGAGGAATAGACTTCGCCGATTTCGGGTCGCTGCGACAAGGCTTCGACAAACTTGTCTGCCTCTTCCTTGAAGGCGGCGATGTTTCCGCCCGCCTTGTCCTGCAAATAAAGCTCGAAACCGTTTCCCATGCCGTACCCGGCAATCATCGGAGGCGACATGGCGAACACCGTGGCATCGGGAATATCCGAAGTGGCGGCATAAATCTTTCCGATGACATCATTGACCGACTGCCCCTCTCCCTTACGCTGCTCCCAGTCTTTGAGTGTCACGAAATACATCGCCTGCGAGGGACCGGAACCGCTGAAAGAGAAACCGGCGACCGCACCGCTGTATTCAATCTCGCCGATGCTGTCGAGACGGCTGTTGATACGCTCCATCACCTTACTTGTCTGAGCCATGGATGTGCCGGGCTTCGTGTTCATGCTCACCATGACCGTCCCGGTGTCCTCTTCGGGAATAAGTCCCGTCTTTGTGACATTGACCAGCAGCACCAGCAACCCGAAAGAAATGCCTATGATGCTCCACAACAGCCATCGGCGATGGATAATGAACATCACTCCACGTACATAGCGTCGGCTCAGACGGTCGAAGACGGCATTGAACGCTTTACGGAAACGGGCTGCAAAATTGTTCTTGGTGTTGCCCTGCTCATCGATATAGGGTTTCAGCAGCAGCGCGCAAAGTGCCGGTGAGAGTGTGAAGGCATTGACTGCCGAGATTCCCACGGCAACAGCCATCGTGATACCGAACTGCGTGTAGAACGCTCCCGAAGTCCCGCCCATCATGGCAACGGGGAAAAACACTGCCATAAAGATGATGGTAGAGGTCAGGATAGCCGACGAAACGCCTTTCATGGCATCATCAGCCGCGAGAACCGCAGACTGATAGCCCTCGTCGAACTTCGCCTGCACCGCTTCCACCACCACAATGGCATCATCGACCACAGTTCCGATGGCAAGCACAAGCGCGAACAGGGTGAGCAGGTTGACGGAGAAGCCGATCATGGACATCACGGCGAACGTACCGATAATGGAGACGAAAATGGATATCGTAGGAATAAGCGTGGACTTAATATCTTGCAAAAATACATATACCACCACGATAACCAGAAGTATCGCTTCAATAAGTGTCCGGATAACAGAATTGATGGAAGCATACAGGAACTTGTTGGTATCGGTAAGCACCACGAATTCCGTCCCTTCGGGCAAGTCCCGGCTGAGGTCGTCAAGCACTTCGTGAATCTCCTTGATGGTGCTTGAAGCATTGGACCCGGCTTTCTGGTTGATGAGCATCATGGCTGCCGGATGCCCGTTCACTTCGGAGGAATAGTTGTAGTATTCATCGCCCAGTTCCACATCGGCAACCTCCTTCAGCCGAAGCACATTGCCGCCCGGCAGTGACTTGATGACCAACTCACCGAACTCTTCCGCGCCGGACAAGCGTCCGCGGTATTTCATCGTGTATTCATTGGCGGTAGGATGATTGGCACCGAAGGAGCCGGTGGCGGCCTCGATGTTCTGTCGTGCGAGTACGGTGGATATGTCATCGGGGATAAGCCCGTATTGCGCCATCTTGTCGGGACGCAGCCAAAGTCGCATGCTGTAGTTGGAACCGAACAACTGTGCCTTTCCCACGCCGCTGATACGTTTCAGCCTCGGCTCGACATTGATTTTCAAGTAATTGTTCAGGAAGGTCTGGTCGAAGCGGTCATCGGGCGAATAGAGCGCGAAAGTCATCAGTTCGGCATTCTGCTGCTTTTCAGTGGTGACACCGGTCTTGGTGGCTTCCGCCGGAAGCTGGCTCAGCGCGCCGTTCACGCGGTTCTGCACGTTTACCGCCGCCATGTCCGCGTTGGTTCCCTGCTTGAAATAGATGTTGATGGAAGCATCGCCCGTATTCGATGCCGTGGAAGTCATATAGGTCATGTCTTCCACGCCGTTGATGGCTTCTTCCAGAGGGGTTATCACTGCCTTCTGCACAGTTTCAGCGTTTGCTCCAGGATAAGTTGCGAATACGTTGATGGTCGGAGGTGCGATGTCGGGGTATTGTTCCACCGGCAAGGAAAACATGGAAATCATGCCCAACAGTACAATCACCACCGAGATAACGCCCGAAAACACCGGGCGGTCTATAAAAAATCGCAGGTTCATTTCGTTTCGTTTTTAGGGGTTATGCTCATGCCTTCTCTCACCAGTCCCACGCCTTCGGCGACAATGGTGTCACCGACCGAAAGACCTTCTTTTACGATAAACCGGTTGCCGTCGTTCAGGCGGTCCACCGTGAGATAGGCGGCTTCCGCCTGTCCGTTTTTCAGACGGTAAGCGATAATCTTGTCCTGCAGTTCCACGGTGGCGGTCATGGGAATGGTTACGGCCTCCGTTTTCGGGTTTTGAAGGATGACATTGCCGATGCTGCCACTCAACAGTTCGCGGTCGGGATTGGGGAACAGGGCTTTGATTTGTACCGTTCCGGTAACAGGATCCACCACGCCGCTTACGGTTTCAATACGTCCTTTCGCCTTGTACAGGCTGCCGTCGTTGAGTTGCAGGCCCACTTCCGGCGTCCCGGCTATCATGCTGTCAATCGAGCCATAGCGAGCCGAATATCGCCGTAGCATATTCTCCGAAATGGAGAAATAGGCATACATCTCCGCATTGTCGGACACGACCGTGAAAGGCTGTGCCATATTGGGACCGACAAGCGCACCGATGCGATAGGGCAATGTGCCTACTACTCCGTTGCTCGGGCTTTTGATTTCCGTATAGGAGAGATTGTTGCGTGCATCCGATTCTTGTGCCTTTGCCTGTTCGAGTTCAGCACACGCCACTGCCAGTTGGTTCCGGGCGAGAGAAAGCTCGTAGTCGGATATGACCTTCTCGTCAAACAATGCCTGCTTGCCCCGCAGCTCGATTCTTGCCGTTTCCACTTTTGCCTGTGCCGCGCTGACATTGGCCTGCGCCGTGCGTAATGCCGCCCGATAGGGCACTTGGTCAATTACAGCCAATACTTGACCGGTCTTCACCCGTTCACCCTCTTTCACTTTCAGACGGATAATGCGCCCGGATATTTGCGGCAGGATGTCCACATCCTGCCGTCCGCGTATGGCGGCGGAATAGGACTCGGAGATTTCCACCGGACTTGCCGCGACCTTTATGACCCGATAACTCTGCACCGCATCCTGCTTGCCGTCCGCCTGCCTGCATCCGGTCGGCAGGAACAGCATGAGAGCAAATGCGGCGAAATTCGTGATAATGAATTGCTTGTTCATATTTTCTTCTTGTTTTGTATTAATTCATAATAGGTTTGGTGTGTCACCACTGACGGATGGTATTCCACTCTTTTTCGAGAATGGCATAAACACAGGTATCTTCATATTTTGGGGAGCCGTCAGGATTGTTTACGAATGTCACAAACTCTTTGAAACATCCTTCGCGGCGCATACCAAGACGTTCGCATAAGCGTTTGGAGCGGATATTGTCATCTTCCACAAATCCATAGATACGCCGTGCGCCCGCCTCTCGGAAAAGATAATCCAACAATCCGGCTGCCGCTTCACAAGCGAATCCTTTGCCTTCAAAACGTTTGTTGAAATGCCACCCCACATTATAAGTGTCTTCATTCTCACGCAAAGCGAACACGTCACCGATAATAAAGTCATCTTTTTTCAGACTCACCGCATAGCGCAGCATGTCTTTCGGGGAATACTGCATATATGCCCATGCCGCCTCTCTGGAACAAAGGCGGTCTCCGGCAAAGCAATTCACACGCGGATGGGAAAGATACTCCAACAACCCTTCGGCATCCTTCTGTTTGAAATTTCGAATGATAATTCGTTCGGTTTCGATATATATTTCCTTGTAATCCTTGAAACGGCAGAGCATACTGTCCATTGCCATACGCCGTGCATGGTAATGCTCGATATCTTTATCGTTCCATTCCAGTATTGTTTCACCCAATAGAGAAAATTTTATCATTTGAATATTGATATTGTTTATTTCTTTTCGGAGCTCGTCTATTTTTTTATTGCCAAGTTCTAATGCTTCTATCTCCTGCCATTCATAGAGGCTATTATATGCCATACATCCGATAAGAATGGAGATAAGTAATAAAATGGTATGAGTACGCCCAAAGTAGCGAAGGCAAGCATGGCATAGAGATACTGGTGGAACCAGATGAAGGTCATCCCGTAGAACAGGAAGGCAATGCTGCACAGCCCAGAGGCCAGTCCGTCGATGCCGTCGATGAGGTTGATGGCATTGATGATGAAAACCGTAACGAAAACGGTGAGAGGGATGCTAATCCACGACGGCATGGAATGGATGAACAGCATTCCGTGAAGGTCGGACAGTTCCACTCCGCCAGCCACCAGCATGATGCCGCAGACTATCTGGATAAAGAACTTGGCACGGTAGCGCACACCGATAAGGTCATCGGCAATGCCGACAAGGTACAACATGATGATGGCGCAGAAGGCGTATGCCAATGGCAACGCTTCTGCGCCTATTTCCTTAAGCAGCTCATCATGTCCGGTTGAGACATTGACCGCCAAAAGCAGGACAAAGGAGAAGAACACTACGGGCTTGAAGGCCATACCGCCAAGGCGAGGCACTACACACTGATGTATCTTCCGCTCGTCCGGCTCGTCGAACAGTCGCCTGCGGAAGGCGATGAGCAGAATCTGCGGTATCACGATTCCTGCGAAAAACACGCACAGGAAGAATACCGACAGGATGTTGACAATCCAAATTAAACTCATTCTCTATCTAACTTTAATAGGCCGTTTGTGTCGGTCTGTCCTGTACTAATCCCTCTGTATCAATCAATTCGGGGGGGGGGTAATTCGTGTTTCCATAATCTCAGTCTATGATTTGAATATATTCCGGCTTCACCTCAGCTGAAACCGCCAGTAGGTCGGGAATAATGACGACAAGCTGCCGACCTCTCTTTTTTGCCACTTTTATGAAGTAGCCCTCCACCTGGTCGAACGGTCCGCCATGTACCCTTACTCTTTTACCTTTTTCAATGTTGATTTTATCTTTTTCCTTGTTGATTTCGCTGATTTTGTAGAAGTGTACCTCTTCATCTGCCTGCTTGCACACCTTGATGAAGTTGGTCATGTCTTCATCAGGTACAGTCAGATAGACAAGTTCTCCGCCACTTTTCCATGTGACAAACTGTAGGTCGTAATAATAATTGTGTTTGAAATCAACAATCTTCTGATGACTTGCATGCACAAACACCAGACTATGGATGACGGGTACCATGAAAAAGACTTTCTTGCCCTTGACAGTGCGAAGGACTTTCTGCTTGGGTATGAAATACTCTAAGCCATACGTTTCATTAGAGAGCCGATCTTCGGCAGTATTCTCGTTCTTGTAGGCCCGCATGACATACCACAGTATCTTATCCTTGTCCAATACATTCACCATACTGTTTTGACATGTGTTTTTTGAGAAAAGAACGTACTCATGGTTCATCCCGATATGCGTATCGGTCTGTATATCAGCAACTTTCTATGTGTTTCAACTACAATAGTCATCTATTCTCATCTTTCTGAGTCCACCCCCTGCAAAGCCCCTCTTTACGACATAAAAATTCGGTCGGAAAAGGTATGCAAAAGATGTTTCTCTCTTTAAGAGAAACTCTTCGGGATGCAAAAATATGAAAATAACTCCAATTCACCAAATTATATAGCGACTTTTTTACAAAAATGCTAAAATTTGTTGATTTCCGTCAAGCAATTGTTGAGCAAATATGTCTTTTACGATAAAATGATACCTCAATATCAACTGTTTAGCAAAACGATATTTCTCTTAAAGAGAGAAACACCTTTTTGCTCAACAATCCCCGACTTTTTTATTATAGTTGCGGTATCACACCGCAATACAATAGTTATAAATATTGAAATAAAGGTGCAGTGAGACGCTGCACCTCCTAAAGAGAATTGATGATGAGATTGTTGGCGTTGTCAACGACAGAGGTGTCCAATGAGGAGAGGTATATCTGTGTGGTTTTCTCGGAGTCATGCCCCAATGCCTCGCTGATAGTAGATACGGGCACGTTCTTGCTCTTGGCTATGCTTGCCCAGGAGTGGCGGGCTACGTAGGTGGTCAGGGGTACGGACAGGCCTATCATTTCTCCGATTTTCTTCAACTGCTTGGTGATACGGCTATAGGCATTCTTGTACTGTCTCCAGAATATGGCTCCCTCTCCTTTTGCTATAGGGAGCAGGTAGGGAGAATCATCTGTTTTGTACTTCGCCACTATCTCCTGCATGGCAGGTTCCCATTTGATGTGCAACTGTTGTGAGGTCTTCTGACGGCGGTAAATGAGCGTACTGCCATGCAGATTGCTTGGTGTAAGTTGTGCCATATCGATGAACGACATCCCACGGGTATAGAAACTGAACAGGAACATATCCCTTGCAAGCTCCAAACGGGGGTTCAGACTCAAGTCCAGCTCTTTCAGTTGCTTGATGATTTCCAAGGGGAGTGCCCGCTTGACGGTCTTGTCGATGCCGGTATATACATGCTTGAACGGTGAGGAAGAGATGACCAGTCCGTCATCTACGGCATGATTGTAGATGGTGCGCAGGTTGCGGATGTAGAAAGAGGTGGTGTTGCGGCACAGTCCGCTGTCTTTCAGCCACTGTTCATAGCCTTGTATCGTTGTCCCATCGACTTCCTCCAATGGCACATCGCCTCCTTTCAGGTAACGCTGGAGGCTGTTGAGGGTGGTTTTGTACCTTGCTACCATCCGCTTCTTGCCGATGCGTCTCAGTTTTTCGTTCAACTCCAGCGTATAGCCGATAATGCCATGTAATTCTTTTCCCTCATGGAAGTTGTCAACGACGGTGTCTGCTGTATATGACTGCCCTTCCTTGTCCAACCGTGCAATGACCAACAGCAGTTTCTTCCTGTCAGCATCCAATGTATCTTTCAAGGAAAGAAGATAGGCTTGACGTTGTGGAGTGACGGAAGTTGGCAAAATGATGTTTGAATGGTCCGCATCCCACTCTGAGGAATAGATTCTGTACTCTGTATGGATCTGACGTGCCACACGATTGTGTATCACCTGATAATACAGGCGACCCTCTTTCTCTTGAACAGATGATGTTCTGAACTTTAATTTGATGGATGCCATAATGCTCTGACTTTAACATTGAAATTGCAATTATTACCTTTATATATAATATAAGTGACAGACAAACAGGTATAGGAGGGATGGTGCCTCACCGCTCGGCATACAACAGCTGATATTCCACCCACCTCCGTTTCCTAATGGATGCCACTGCTTTTCCCCTCCATTTGCAATAGCTCAGATAGAGTGGCAGGATGTCCCTGTCGCCACGTTCCAATCGGGTGAGCAGGGACGCTTTCGGGTATCGTCCATTGCCTAACAACTTGGCTGGTCCAATCTGGTACGAGAGGGTGGCAAGCAGATAAGCATCCCTGCCATAACGGGCATATAGGCGCAGGTGCCGGAGGAGGTCTGTCCGTAACAGCAAATCTGCACGCTGACGTGTCAGTGTTTTCGGGAAACGCTCTCCCTTCTGTAGCTGGTGACCATAGCCCACATAGCCCGGTGTGGTCTTTGGGTCGTGCCAACCCTCGAAGTGTTTGGTAATGGCTACCATCCGTTCAAACAGTGCCCTGTCAATGGTTTGGCTTTGACAGGGCACGCTACAGATGGCCAACATGCTCAATAGTACGATGATGTATCTTCTCATTACATTATTTTATATAGGAGGTGCGATGTCTCACCGCACTCTAATCAATATCACTACATCATAGTGCGGAACTGCTGAATCTCTTTAATCATGGCTTTCACGTCCTCCCCAACCTGAACGAAGTTCTTGTAGAGGATGCGCTCTCGCTCTTCTTTCGACTTGAACTTATAGAACTTAGGGAGAGGGACATACTCCGATTCCTCCTTCTTTATTTCCGTCATATCGAAGTCGGTCTTGCAGTAGAACTTGGATGTCTTGAACTCCTCGCTCTCCTGGATGTTCATGCTTCCGTTCATCCCGGTCTTGGTGACTACGAAGTCACGGGCGGTCTGTCCACATATCCAACCTGTGGGCATATCGGAGATTTTGCTTGCAGGCACCAGGCTGTCCATATTCTCATTGAGGTTGATGGAGGTCTTGTCACGGTCGATGGTCACGCCCTTTTTGAGTTGCACTACTTTACCGAAGATGTCACTCGACAGCCATTCGAGGGTTTCCTTGGCTCTTGCCGAACCGCTCACCACATTGCCCACGGTGGTGATGATTTTCTGCATACCCACCTTGCCATAATCGGCTTCCAACTGCGGAAGTTCCTGAAAGCCAAGTGCCACGCTCACCTTGTTGCTTCGGGCTGTGCCTATCAGTCGGTCTATCTTGTGGAAATACAAGGTCGGCAACTCATCGACGATGATGCTGACAGGAACGTTCTTGCCCTGTCCTGTATTCACCCTCGTTACAAGGCGGTTGAGAATCAAGGCATTCAGTGCACCGATGATGCTCTCCATCTCGGGGTCGTTGGCAATGAGCAGATAACTTGGATTCTTCGGGTCACTGACCTTCAGGTCGAAGTCATCGCCGTCCTTGTGGAATATCCAGTAAGATTCCTTGGTGGCGAGACGGGAGGTATAGACACGTAGCGTGCCAATCATACCTTCCAACTGCTCCATGGCTTTGTTGGCAAAGGCAGTCTGGAACGGGCCAAGCAAGGGGGCTACCTCGTTGTCGGTCTGAAGTACCTCGAAGATGGTCTGATAACTCTCATTGAGGAACGATAGGATATGTGGCATGTCGCTGTACTTGCCCAACCAATAAGCGGGCTGCACCTCCGCGCCCGAATGGTCGAACACCCGTCCTGTGGGTATCAGCCTTTTCGTCTTTGGGTCTTCACGCCGCTCGGCAATCAGCATCTTTCCGTCCTTGTCGTAGGGCTCCTTGCCGTAGTTGCAGAAGAAATAGATGCAGGCGGCAAGGAAGTTGACGGCAGAGGTCTGGAAGAACTGGTCGCTGCCACCGCCGCCTTCCTTCTTGCCTTTTTGCAGGGATTCAAGCAGGGTCTCGGCGGTCTCGCTCGCTGCGGCAAGGTTGTTGATGTACTTCAACTGGATGGGGTTCACACGGCGCGAATACTCCACATCCACAAAGTTGATGATGTTGAACTTCATGCCATGGGGCATCTTGCTGTCCTTGGCATTCTTGTTCTTCAAGTAATGATAGTAGAGTTTGGTGGCGAGAGTGGGAAACTTATAGTCGTACACCACCATGGCAAAGCCCTTCTCGCTGTGCTGCCTGATAAACGGCTCGATGATGGAGAAGGTCTTACCAGAACCAGGAGTACCCACAACCCATGTGCCACGGAACGGATTGACGATGTTCACCCATCCCTTGCGGAACTTGCCCTTGTAATAATAGCGCATAGGGATGTTCACGCTGTACTTGTTCTCCTGCAACTCCCTGCATTGCTCAAAGCTCTCATTCTCGAAGTTGAAGCGGTCTTTCAGCAGCCCTTCCTTCAGGAACTTAGAGATATTGTCGAGGGCGATATGCACCAATACGACACCGACGATGGAAGTGAGCATATAGAGCCAAGTGTTCAAACGGAGGGTATAGAAACAGGGCATTATCGAATGACCGAACAGCCATACGGACTGCACAATCAGCAGCACTCCCGACAGCAGCGGATAGAGCACCTGCCTGCGAGCGTCAAACTCCAGATGCTTCTTGTTGCGCGTTCCCACACAGGTGATACATATCAGCAGGAACGTAGCCACCTTGCTATACACGAGGTTGCCGTCATGGTAAATCATCCACCGCTTGATGCGAGTGTGGATATCCGTCACTACGCCGCCCAAGAAGTCCAACTGCTCCGGCTCCAGTGCGTAGGCGAAGAACTCCATCAGGATGGAGACATAAATCACCGCCCTGAATATCTTGTAAAAACCCTGTAACTCTTTGCTTTCTTCCATTTACTTTACGATGATGTTGGGTGATAATGAGAAAAGATGAAGGATGCCACGGTGGACACCCTCCAATCCTCTTATGAGTTTTATTCGTAGCCGTTGATGGTCTTCTCAGACTCTACTGTCCACGGAGAAATAGTTGCAGATATGACCTCCAAGGTGTTGCGTACAGGCTTCAATGAATAGCTGTAGGAATGACCCGCTTTCCACGTGTCGTTTGTGAGGAATACGAAGTTCTCCCCATTGCTGAGTTGCAATGTCATGTCTGGCATAACCTGTGCAGGAACATAAAGCGTATATTCCATGTGGTCACTTTGTGGGTCGCCGAAATAATAGGTCGTCACCGACTCGTCACTGCATTCTACCTTTCCGGTCTTGATGTTGAAAGTACCGCTGTCAAAATAACCGACGAACGTGAGTAGGCTTCCTGCAAAATCATTGGTGGTGAAACCGTATTCTGGTGAGGTATAGACCTTGATGATGACACGCACCATCTGATGGGTGAAGTTCAATGTAAGGCTCGGATTGGCGTATGATGCCGCTCCACTGGCAAACAGAAAATCATTGACCTTCTGCTCACTCTGTACAGCTGCCTCCGGCACTTGGAACTCTATGAGGTCGTTGGTAGGATTTGCCGTATAGGGATAGTAGGCATTGAAGGTGTGAGTGTCTGTGTCCGTGAAAAACACCTTGTTGGCTGACACAAACTGATTCGTGCCGCCGCTTCGGGTGAACTTCATATTGTTGATCATCCCTGTGGAAGAGATGCCAATCATATCATTGAGTTCCCACTGGTTGTCAACGGCTCGTGTGGAAACGGCAGGTTGCAGCATCTCCAGATTGGTGAATACCTGAAGCTGCTTGGTTGATGTGCTGTCGGTCACGACCACAGAACCTCCGCCACCGGGCAGGTAAATCTCATTGACGATGTCTTGGTCACAGGACGTGAGGAGCATGGCTCCAAGTCCCAACATTAGAAACAAATTCTTTTTCATGCTTTTTCTTTTTTAATTGTTGTACTTTGATGATGATACGGGTGATACTCGATGTCTGTATATGGGCTAATCCATAATCGTGATGATGGGTCTCGCCTTATGCGGCTGCCACTTGGGAGTCTCCTGTATGGCACCGCTTCCCAGTGAGTAAAGCCATGCCTTGGCGGTCGCTTGTCCTTCTACCTCCGTTGAAGTCCAATACCAACAGTCATCATCCTCATCGGGGATAGGTGTGCCGCCGCATTTCAGGATGTATGGGTTGATGATGTCCTTGGCATGATAGAGCAGACGCATCTGTGCCACACTGGGGATATAGGCACTTTGCCCGTAACGCCACATGTCGAAGACACGCTCAGCCAAAGGCGACTTCACATCGGTCGTGCCATAAAGGGCAAAAGTGTTCTTGTTGCCGTCGTAGGCGGTGAGGTCACAGGATGTGTCCTGTTCCACACCGATACTGTCAGCAAAGGCTTCGGGAGCGATGTCCCACAGATAGACGGCATATCCGTTTCCCTCCATTTCTTCCCTCTGATTGACGTTGAACACCACTGCAATGGCTTGCTTGCACGATTGCTCGTAGGTTTCGTAGGGCATCACCTTGCCGTCAGTGGTCAAGATATGGGTGACCTTCATGGCTGTGTCGGGAAAGTCCTGATGCTCGTCACAGGCAGTCAGCAACACCGTTGCCGCAACTGCCAAGATTGAAAACAGTTTCTTCATACGCATAGTCATTTTACAGGAAGTTTCACACCCAGGACAATACCCGTTCTGAACAGGTCTTCACCCTTGATCATCACATCGGTCTTCACCTGCCAGAAGAGCTTCCAGCCGTGTCTGAGTGTATAGTTTTGCTCATAGCCGAGGTGGATGCCACCCAAGAACCTGTCAGTATCGCTACCTGCCGATGCTCCTATGCGCATGTTGCCATGGTGGTTGCGTCCTCTTGCCACACAGGGCTTATAGGCAAAGCCGAAACCATAACTGCGGTAGTTGTTCCAAAAACTCTCAGGACAGACATGACCGCACGATGCGCACTCGTTCCACTTGATATATCCGTTTGCAAAATACTCCCACGCATTGTGGTACTTCGTCTCATACTCGTAGGACAGCGTCACGTCCAGTCCTCGCTCATACAGGCATCCGAACCCCAAGGATATGCGGTCGCTATTCTGCTGCGCCATTGCCGGAGTCATGCTTGCCATAAAACAGATGACAACGAGTAAGGTATGCACAAGCCAATTCCTCACTCCTAATTCCTCATTCCTAATTCTCATTATTCCTCCTCCAACAGTATATGGTTAAACGAATCGGCAGACAGCACATCCTCATAGTCGATGCTGAGCGAGATGGTGCGTCCACTTATCTGTTTTTCCGACAGCTCGATGGTCAGCACCTTGTCGTTGGGGAAGGTCATCTTCTTCACCACAATCACGTTGCGATAGCCATACTTGAAGGTCTTCGCATCGTCCAACACAAGAGATGGGGTCAGTTCCACTATCTGCGCATTGGTAGCCTTGCTCTGCTTCTTGTCCGATAGTTTGATGCGCATCTCGTCGATGTCGAAGCGGATGTTGGTCTTGTTCTCCACGGAGAAGTCGATGAAGAAATATTCGCCCACGCTGTAGATGTTGTTCAGGCGCATTACCATGCGGTGCATCTTCGTCGCCACGTTGCGGTATTTGGCAGACGATGACCATATCTGACGTGCATACTTGGTCATGTCGGCAGTGGACAGGCTTACAGCGGGATTGTTGTAGGCATTGCGCTCCGAGCATTCTATTTCCTTATCGGTTACTGCCTCCTGCATCCTCGTGGTATAGAGCAGTGCATACTGCGTGCGGTAGCGTTCCGTCACGATTGTCACTATCGCCAACACCTCACCGTCGGCATACACGTTGTCCTTCGGCTTCAGGCGGATGGTGTTGTTGATGGGTTGGTCGCCCACCACCTTGTCTGTGGATATATCGACAAAGCGGATGGGTTCGGAGGCGGTGATGACGGTGGTCACTTGGTCGTTGACCGTCAGCTGCTCCATCTCCATGTAGGTGGTCTGCGCCTTGGCTGAAAGCACGCTCAGCGAAAGCAATGCACAGACATTCATTTTCTGAAAACAATTCATATTAGTTGATTTTTTGATGTTTATACTCTATGAGCCACCGTTCCCGACAATTCCGTTGTCGGGCAGTGTCTATTTCCTTTTCTCTTTCCCATTTACAAGGTAAACAAACGTCCCATACTTCAGCTTCACTTTGTTCTTCTTGATAGCCTTGCTGATGGCATTGCTTGTCTTCTGGTAGGCATTGGTCACGGCTTGCATTCCCCATTGCGAGAAACTGTTGTTCGCTCCACTCTGGTCGATGTTCATGTTGCTCTGCATAGCACCGCTCGCCACATCTTTCGTGGTCTCACGGAACTGGCTGCCGGGGACATACAGTCCCTCCAGTCCGTCCGTGTCATAAAGCGAAAGCGAAACCTTTATCAGCTCGTCATCCACAAGGATGGAGTTGATGCTACCCTTCACTCGCTGCGAACCGAAACCGCTCATGGTGGCATAGAGGTACGACCCTTTCTTCACCACGGTCTCACCAATCTCAATATCGTCCAACAGTCTCAGCCGCACCCTCGACCCGTCCGTAGCCTTCACGTCCTCGTCAATGATGGCCTTGATGAGCTTTGGCTCATGCTCGTTCTGCGTCAGGGTGTTGAAATAGTCCGAAGTCACCTTCACCTTCTTCACCACCTCCTGTGCCTTGTCCTCCTCGTCCAGTGCCTTCACCGCCTTGCTGTCCTCGGCAATCTGACCTTTCACCTCAATCTGCTCCTTGGGAGGCCCAGCCTGTGTGGTATCCTGGGCCACGGGGGCAACTGCCGCCTGTCCTCTCAGCCTCGCTTCGGCGAGTGCCTTGTTGAGTGCTTCGAGTGCTTCCGCTTCTCGCGCCTTGGCATCGGCCACTTCGGCTGCATCGTCCTTCTCTTCTGCCTGACGGACGAGTTCCGCAAGGTCTTCTTCTGTGTACTTGGATTCATACGCTTCTTTCTCTTCTTCGTTGTCACGCTCAATGTTATCAACAGCCGAATAGTCTGCTATGCGACCATACGACTTCGCCATGTTCTCATACTTGCCACCGATGCCGTCACCATTCTTAATCTGCGCTCCGGGCAGGTTGGGGTTCAGAAACTCGGTGGTCTGCAGGTTCTTGTCCTGCGTTTCCGCCACCTCCGTATTGAACATGTCAAAGACAAAATAGCCTGTGGCAATCAACGGGATGTACACGATGGCTGGCAGCATGTACTTCGGCTGACGGAAGTTTATCTTATCTGTTATTCTCATCGCTGTCTGATTTTGATGTTACTGACTTGTCTCGATTCTCCTCGTTGGTTCGATGCGTCACGGGAGGAGTGATGCAATGGGCTGCATTCATCATCTGCTTCATGCGCCCTTCCTGCCGCTCGATGGCACTTGCAGCCTCCGTCCGATGACCGTAATACCGCACCATCCTGTAGATGTTGATGCCGAAGCACGTGGCGACAAAGCCGAAGACGATGACGAGAAACAGCGTCTTGTGGGCATTGGCAAAGCCTTGCACCTTAGCCGCCGCACGGTCTATCCTCGCGGTCTTGGCAAACTTGCGCCCTGCCGCCACCTCCTTCTCATACCGCTTCTTGTACTTGGGGTCGTTCTTGTCGGGCATATCCTCGCCCACAAGCATCCGTCTGATTCCTTTTACACTCATACCGCTAGGATATTAGAAGTTTGACTTCGACTTCTGCTCAATATCCTTGTTGAGCAAGGTTCTCCAGTTCGTGATGAGCAGTCCATGAGGATTGTTCTCCGTCCTCGGCACGCGCTTCACCTGTCCCGCCGTCACCAATTCACGCATCAGAATATTGCTCCTTCGCTCTATCCTTTGCCTACCGTAGTAGGTGAACTCCATCTTCTCCTTGTTGAACTTGATGCTGTCGCAAAAGATGCTGAACACGGCACTCGTACCCATGATATTGTTGTAAAAGCCCTTTTCCTTCAGCGTATTGTACTGCGCCAAACCAGTTTCATCGACCAAATACATCGCCTTCTCCATCGAATAGCGGATGTACTTGTCATCGGGAGCAAGCGTAAAGAAGTAATGGTGGAACATCTCGATATGGCTCTTTGCCTCCACATCCAGCGTTTCCTCCATCGTGGTGCGGTTCACCAGTATGGGCACGTTGCCGTCCAATACATACACCTTTTGCTGCGCGTCCGTCACCATGCAGCGCGCCGTCCAGATGCTCGACACCGAGATGATGATGCAGCCCATGAGGAACGCAGAGCAGATGATGCCCACCAGCTTGATTTTGTTTTCTAAGTTCTTGATTACCATACGTTACTGCTTGTTTGAGGTCTGATTTCTCTTCATTCTCACATATTCACGGTGCAGGATGGTGTATATGTCCTTCTCAACTTCTTCCACCAGTTTGGCGTAATACTTGATGCAAGCCTCTACGTAGATGCCTTCGTATTTCAGTTGGATCCACACCCACCAGATGTCACGTTCACGTCTCCGTCGATTTCTGTAGATTTTGGCACGATGCAAGCGATAACTCAGGTAATCTACCATAGGCACTACATACTCGTCGTTATCCTCAAAGCCTTCTGCCATCTCCTCATACTGTGGGTCGATGTAGTTGTTTTCGGAATTGAAAAACTCTTCCTTTGCACGCTTGTTGGCAAACGCCATGAATTTCTCATCTTTGAGCCAACGCTCAATTTCATTTTTTGCTTTCATTTTTCTTGATGGTTACTTTTATTTGTTTCAATAGGAGGTGCGGTGACTCACCGCACACTCACATGTTATCTCATCACGGTCGCCATGGTTCCCGTAGCCGTCATCTTGGCTTGTTGTGCCACGCCCTCGCCGAAGTTTCGGGTTGAGAAGGCGGTGTCGCCCTCTGGTATCATCCATGCCGCAAGGTCGGGCACGAGGTTCAGGCATTTCAACGCCACGATGCTCGCTGCCATCAGATAGCCTGCCGAGAAGAACGAGTTTTGCAGATAGGCTGCCATCGTCTGCTCACTGGCGGTGATGGCCGTCAGGTTCTCTACCTGTATGCAGAGCACAATATCAAACAGCAACAGGACGTAGAAACCGACGAAGTAGAGCATGGCTCCGTAGAAATGAACTGTCAAATAACGGGTTAGCCACTTCGCCCACGCTCCTTCCCACTTGGGCAGCAACGAAAATGCCCATTGTATTGGACCGAATATAGTGAGCATTCCGAGCAATATCTGCTGACAGTATATCGTCGCCCACCAACCGATGCGGAACACGATCAGGGCTATCAGCATCACTATCTTGTCGATGCCCACCACGGCCCCTGCCGTCAGTGAGGTGAACCACAGTTTGCTGGCATCCTTCTCCATGTTGGTCACTTCGTCCACGCCCGTCTGCTCCATCGTCGCCTCTATCAGGTTGGGGTCTGATGTGCCCTTATGCGCCACGTCTGCCTGTGCCTGGAGGTCAGTGTACATCGAGTCCCTGACATATACCAACTGCTGCACCTCCTCAAACTTGTCGGAAATTTGGGTCGCCTCTGCCTCATAGAGGTCGTGGGTGTAACTGCCGATGCAATTGGGAATATAGGATAGAAAATCCAATACGCACCAGCTGCTGCCGCTGTTGGTCATGCCTGTGTCAGCAGGTGGGTACCACCAACAGAGGATGATGCTCACCACCAAGGGCTTGAACAGTTTCATCACGTCCAACGGTTCGTTCTTCACCATCATCTTGTAGGCCATGCTTGCCGCCACGATGATAGAGAACAGTGCCGCCAATGCCATACACATTTGGAGGATCCACCAGAACGGCCCTTGTGAGCCTGTGAAGGTGGCATCGGTCAGGAACTCGTTGGTCTGGAATATCACATCGTCAATCTCCTCTTCGAGGATGTTGATGCCGAAATCGCTGAGTATGTTGTCTGCCATCAGTGCCTGGTTCTATTGTTGATAATCTCTTTGATAAACTCTATGCCTTTCGGTGTCCATGACAGATAGAAGTGGTAGAAGCAGCGCATCCTGCCTGTGACATATACCGCAATGCCCTTGTCCTGAAGGTCTTCACGCAGTTTCCACATTCCATATTCCTTGGTGATGATGCCTTCCTCTTTGAGGGTCTTCACAATCTTGCCGTAGTAACTTCCGACATATTTGTGAAGCTTTGACATTGAAACTACCTCTAAATCAGATGGCATATAATGCTCATCAACGATGGGTGTCCTGCCGATAACGCTGATTCGCTTCGGCATCCTTGACATCTCCAACTGCCACTTGCCGTTTTTCCTCTTGGCGGCATAGAGACGTAACTGTATTTTTGATATTGATTCCATAGCTATTTCTTTATTTTATGTTCTTTCGATAACAGGAATGACTCCCACGCTCTTCAGTTTCTCATAGAGGAAGCGGCGACCTTTCTGTGTCCATTTGGTGTTCATGCGCACATCCTCCGTACCGTCCTTGTGTTTAATGAGGTAGGTCTCGCTGGTCACATAACCGCAGTCCTTGTAGTCGGCATACAGAATCCACTGCTTGCCACGCTGATACTGGATGTTCATCTCCTTCAGACGTCGGTTGAAGCGGATGGACGACTCGCCATAGTCCTGTGCTATCTGTGTGACCAGGACACTGCTCTTCGTGGCAAGGATGATGTCAAGGTAACTCACCTTGTCCTTCATCTCCGTCACCTCCTGTTGCAGGTCATCCACCTTGGATCCCAACTCAACGATGCGTGTCCTTTGGTGTTCACACTCCTGTTCGACAAGCAGACGCTTTTGTCGTTCTTCCTTCAGATTGACTGCTAACCGTATCAGGAAGTCTGGCTCTGCCAATGCCTTCTCGATGGTCTGCTGTGTCATATAGGCACCATGCTTGCGGATAGAGGGGAGCACCTCCGATGTCACCCACTTGCGGAAACGTTTGGCTTCGGGTTTGCGACTGTCAAGGATGACATCATACAGTCCGTCTTCATTGATAAAGTTTGTAACCTGTTCTCTTCCAAGACTATCCGAGATGGGGTACTTTGAAAGTACATCATCCGAAAGTCGTTGTACCAACTTGCTGGTTTTTAGTCCAAGAACTCTTGCCACATCAGCCAAACAGAACAAGGGTTGCTCTGGTGTTCCTGTGGTTCGGACTGCTCCAAATTCCTCGTTGTTGAAAATCTGAATATCGTTCATATCTCTATGCTGTTTTGTGATTATTTCTTCTCTTCCCTTATTTCTATCTGTTCACACTTTCTTCACCCTCACCGCTGTTGGCATCATCGCCGTCAGTGCCTGTCGAGCTCCTCACGCCCTTCATGTTTTCCTGCCAACGGCTCTTGGCATCGCTGATGATGCTGCCTTTATGTACTACACGGTCGTTGGTGGCTGCCAAGAGGGCGGTAGTCTGGCTTTGGGTGTTGAGCTGCACAAGGTATTTCAGTAGTGTCTCGTTCTGTGTCGTCAGGTCGGCATAGATGCTAAGATACTGCCGCTTTCTCTGTGCATTGGGCATATAGGCATCCTTGGTGGCTTTCACGGCACACTGGTACATATTGTACAGTTCCTCCCACCGACGCTTGTCGTTGATGGTGCCTCCTGTAGGGATGATATGGTCTATGTTCGCCTTCATCTTGTCCAACTGACCGTTGATCTTGCTGCTTTCGGCAAGCCAGGCGAGGTCTATCTGTCGGTCGGCTACGTTCAAGGCTTCCACCTCAGCACGCTTGGTGAGGGCAGAGTCTATCTTCTCCGCATCATCTACTTGGTTGTAGAGGTTGATGCCGGCAAGAGTGCGGAAACCTAACTTGTTCTTCTCTGCCGCTGTCTTCTTATAGTTGTTATGTAACAGCCAATAATAGAACTCAGGGGTGAGAGAACCGCCACCTGTCTCCATCACCGTTATCTGGTTCTGCTTGGAGGAGTCGTGGTTGTAGGTCACGCTCTGGGCTGTGGCTTTGATGGTGGTTGCTACCGCCATGATGAGTATCATTGTCTTCTTCATGTCCGTTCTTCTTTTGTTTACAATCCGTCAATAGTCAAGTTTTCCTGCCACTTTCCATCGGCTGAAGGCATCTTCCAGTATCTCTTCCTTCGTCCTCGTCCGATACACCTTCTCCTTCCAATAGCCCATGCGCAGCTGCACATACCGCCATGTCTGGAAGTAGGCTTGGTTCAGATGTTTTTCTATCAGGTCCAACGAATTGTTGATATTGTCCAACACCATCAGCAGGTCGGAAGTTGAACAGGCTGCCGCTCCTGTGGCATACAACACGAGGTCGTTGACGCTATGGTAGAGTTGGCTTCCTTCGTTGTATATGTTGTCGATGGCTTTCTTGTTGATGCTGATGAGCATCGTGTCAGCCAGTTCGATGTGTTTCCGCTTGATGACCTTATCATTGAAGTCCTCCAACAGGTTCTTGTAGTCACTGATGCGGTCGCTCACCGTCTGGTAGGTGCTCTTCACGTTCAGCACCGTGCGCAACGACTGGTACATCACATCGATGATGTCGAAGGCCCGGGTGTATTTGTCCAAATCCACATTCAGTTCCTTGTATTTGCCCACCTCTTCACTGCTGTATTCATGCAGCAGTTGATTGCTGTACTCCAAAGTGCTGCGTGCCAGCAAGAGGCTGCGCTGCTTCTTGTGGTCGTTGATGTATGCTTCCACCGATACCGCATCGAATCCCCATTGCGCCAAGGCTGTATTGGGGAAGAGGGTAATCAGCAGGAGAGCTATGATGATGGTATGTCTCATTCTCCGTTCCTCCCTCAGTTTTCGTTCTCGTTATCTTCACCATTCCCTCTGTTAGGGTCTGCATTCTCTCTCCATCGCTCGTAGCACTCTTCAATGAGTGTCCTTCTGCGACCTTGGTCTGCGTCGATTGAAGGAAGAATGTCCTTCAGCACGTCAATGATGCTGCGCTTGTAGTGCATCATTTTTTCTAATGATACCAAGTCGGCGTAAATCTTGGTGATACGGCTATCTACTTCACGGGCTATCTCCAGACGGTCGCTCGACCAGAGCAGGTGTATTACATCGTCATTGTCGGCGGTCTGGGTTGCCTCGCTCTTGGCATATTCTGTGGTGATGCTGCACGACGGGAACTCCTGGGCTATCTCCGAGATACGGCTGTTCACCTGCCTCGTCTTCTCCTCGTCAGAGGCATTCGGGTCAAGGGTCAGCACATCCACCACCTGTGTGTCGGTGTATTCCGAGGTCAGCTCCCACGATATTTGCAGTATCGCACGGTGTATCTTGATGCCAAGGAAGTACTTGGGCTTCCTTGCAATGGACAGTGTCGCCTTGAAGGTGATAATGCCGTTGATGTTGGGCATGGTGGCAGTTCGGACGTAGGTGTAGCCGTTCCACGAACCGGCACCTTGCCACGTGAGATTGTAGGCTGACTTCACATCCTGCATGATGGCAGGGATGCGGTAGTAGTCATCGGTGGAGGTGGCATTGTCGTTAGCCGCCTCGCTCTTGGCATTCTGTATGTCTGCCAACTGCTGCTGCCATGTCGCCAATTCCTTCTTCAGGTTGTCTATCTTCGTCTTGTTGACATTATGTTGCTGCCGCAAGGCAGGGGCTTCCTCCACAGAGGCATTGGCTATCTGCGTGAGCAGGTTCCTGTTCTCTGTCTCCAACTGGCTTATCTGCGCCTCCAACAGGGCTATCTTGCTATTCGCCTCACGTTCCTTCTCGTCCAGTTCCGATAGGTCGAGATTATTTTCTGATACGCTTGTCCTCATGGCGCATTCCTTGCTGTGGGCATTGAGCGAACCGCCGCACTCACGGCACTTGTACTGCGTGCTGCCCTGTCCGAGGGTGACACCGTCCGAACAGGTGACGCTGATGGTCACGCTCTCCACGCCCTTCAGTTTGGCGGCATCGGTGGCTTGATAGTAACGGCGTGCGTCACTGCCGATGTAATAGACATAGCCCTCCTCGTTGTCGTTATACTCCGAGAGACGTGCCTGCAACTGACGCTTGAAGGTATTCAAGTCCATGCTGTAGGAGTCGAAGACATCCTCATACACCTCTTCCACGTTGTTCCAGCTCTTGGTAACGTGTATCTCGTAGGCGTAGGCCTTCTTGGTCTGCTTGCCGCCACGGCTGATGATGTACGACGACATCCAATAGTTCATCGTATAGGTGAAGCCGTCGCTCTGGGCGTTGAGCTGCTGCACACGGCTGCGGCTCCATCCGGCATGGTTCTCCGAGTTGGCCAGTATCTGCTCTCGCTGCGTGCTGTTAGGGTAGAAGTTGGGGTCGGAGGTGTTGATACGATACCAATGGTCACCGTTCAGAATACTGTTGTCATCGGTCGGCGGATAGTAGTCACAGAGGCTTACGCTGCCTTGGTCTCGTCGGGCAATGTACCAACGCTGTGTATAGTAGTTGCCCTGCGTCTCGCTCAGATAGTCTGTCATCCACGAGGTGATGTTGTAGTTGGAGAGGTCGAAGAGGGCTGCCACGTTGTCCTCGCCACCCACCAGACTAAGGAGTGTGCTGCCGATGCCGTTCTCTGCCTGTTCATAGAGGTCATGGTAGTTGTCATAGATGTCGATGATTTTACTCACCTTGCCATTGAAAAGGTCGTTGAAGGCACTCTGCTGCAAGAGTGCGCCTGATGCCCCGTTGATACCTGCCGTCGCCAACGATGCTCCCATATTGTAAAGCGTCTCGATGTCGGCGGTGAGGTTCTCCACGGTGAAGTTGCCGGGCACACTGGCGATGTCATCCAACAGCTGCTGCCAATCTACATTGCCTATCTCCGAGAGTTTGAGGATGGCGGCTATCTCTTGGTTGATTTCCAAGAACTGAATGTCGGCAAAGGTCAAGCTACTGTTGGTCACGACACTCTCAAACTGCATACACAGCGACTTTGTGTCGGCGCATATCTTCATCAGGTAACTGCCCCAGTAGAGGGCGGTCTGCGGACTTTTCAGCATCATTCCTGCCACCGTCCATATCTTGGGCATAATCTTGTTCGCCACCATATTGTGGATGCGGCGGTAATAGTAGTTCTCCGTGCTACTGCTCCAAATGCCGAGGTCGGTGAATGCCTTGCGCTCCAAGAACTTGGCAGCGAAGATGCCGGCAGTGGCAACCTCTGCGGCATTGTAGTGCTTCAAGATTTCGCCCACCTGCTCGTTATAATAGCTCTCTGCCATAGCTCCAGCACCGAATGCGGCAGCCATGGCGGCAACGATCTGCTTGTCGTAGTTCACGCTGTAATACTGCGCATGAACCCTTCCCACGACAAGTGTAAGACACATATATATTATAATAAGGTATAAACGTCTCATTGCTTCACTACTTTACGTTTTTACTACTTTCAGTTTCTACTATTCCACTACTTTACTACTTGTAGTATTTACTATTGGTAGTATTCACTACTAATCGTATTTACTACTAATCGTAAATACTACCCAGCCACCGTTCCCGAAAGTTTTGCTTTCGGGCATCTGGGCTTTACGTCTATTCCGGGATTTCCGTTTCCATCAATCAGCCCCCGTGCTCGCCGTGTCAGCGGCGAGTGGCTCCATCGTCCGTCAAATTGAGCACATGCCCCGCCTCATTGACCTTCTGCGCAAATGCCAACGACTTCCCGATGCCACTGGCATCCCAATCTCTGCAATACCGCTCGATAGCCTCCTGATGTCTGCACTTCAGTTCATGCTTATAGAGTTTCAATGCCTCCTTCTCAGCTCGCTCGGTGGTGTAGGTCATATAGCACTCGTGCGGCTCCTCCACACCATACACTCCGCTCGTCGATCCACGTCGGATAAACACCTCACGGAAGAAACTTCTTCCCTCCTTGTTATCCAAGCGGTTGACAGTGAATATCTTCTTGCAATCCACATCCGTCAATCCTAATATCGCCTTGATCTCGTCGAATCGCTCACGAAATTTGCTTTGGTCGAGCAGCATCACCACGTCGGAGTTGTTGATGATGGCTTCCTTCACGATGGGACTGCCGATGATGTCCTGTATCTCCTGTGTCACTACGCCCACGCTCGCCCAGAACTTTCGGGCTGTCTTGTGTAGGCTAAGCACCCAGCGCCTTATCATATTTCTATGGTAGGTTTCCAAATGCTCGCCCCCGAACCGGACTTACACCTCTCAGCGTATCCGGCTCTCCACTAATTTCAGTCTATCTTTCCGTCATGTATCTTCTTGTGACAACTCCTGCACACGGCAATCGTCTTGCGTTTACGGGCAATCATGTGTCGTTCCCAGCTTTCCTTTCCCTGCAAGTTCTTTAGTTTCCTTACATGGTGCATAACAAGGTCGTCTGTCGCTCCACATAATTCACACTCACGGGCTTTCAGCCTTTCAACAAGGCTTGTCCGCCCCGCAGTATAAATTGTTCGTGGCATAATGTCACATTCCGATTTATAGGTGGGCTTCTTTCGTTTGAAGCCACCGTCGTAAAAGTATCTTTCCTTTACACCAGTTTTAGTCATGTGCGTTACGATAAACCTACCGTTCTTACGATATTTCTTGTTTACCTTACGTGTTCGGCACTTATATTTGCCTGCAAACGTTTTGTACATGCTGTATTCCATGATGTACTTGAAATTATTCAAGGCATGGGCGCAGTTGTTGGCTATGGAGTAGTAATTATAGAACCCCACGATTTCCCGATTATAACTATCAAGGATTTCAAGGTCGTCATTGAATATCAGTCCCGATTTACATTTCGGTTTCCATATTTCCTTTCCGTTACGGTTTGTCAGTTCCAATACTCCCCAATCGAAAAGTTTTTTACGGACTGTTTCCGTACTGACATTCAAGCAGACCCTTTTACCATAGGTTCTTCTCAATCTACCCCGTTTATCCCGTCTTTGGTCATTGGACTTTCTTACAGTGATTTCATATCCGAGAAACTTGGCCGGTCTTTCCGTGTGAGTGACAAGTGTCTTTTCATCGGACAGCTCCAATGCCAGTCTGTCAGCAAGGAAGTTTTTAATATCTTCTTTTATCTGTTGCGCATCCTGCTTGCTTCCGATAATTCCCACAAGAAAATCATCTGCATATCTTGCATATTTCATTCTTCTGTAATCGGCATCCATTTCTTCGCCGTTGGGATATTTAGCCCGTCCTTGTTCTATTGCTTTCAGTTCAAGGATTAGCTTTGTCCTTTGCCTTTCGTCTTTTACGAACTTCAATCTTCGCACAATACGTTTTCTTGCATTGCCAAAGTCCATACTTTCTCTACTGAATTTTCGTTTCTTCCCTTTGTCGAATTTGGCTGTGTATTCCTTTATATACTTATCCAGCTTGTCAAGGTATATATTAGCCAATATCGGGCTGATGATACCCCCTTGCGGTGTGCCACTGTAAGTATTGTGGAATTGCCAGTCTTCGATATATCCCGCTTTCATAAACTTGCGTATCAATCGGATGAAGCGTTCATCCGCAATACGCTCCAAGAGAATGTTTATCAATACATCATGGTTTATATTATCAAAGAAGCCTTTTATGTCTCCCTCCACAAACCATTTTGCACCATTAAACTCCTTTTGGATATGAGTTAATGCAGTATGGCAGCTTCGATTGGGACGGAAACCATGCGAGGTGTATTCAAAATTTCCCTCGTATATGGCTTCCAGTACCATTCTTACTACTTCTTGTATCAACTTGTCATTGAAAGTCGGCACGCCAAGAGGTCTTTTCTTACCGTTTTTCTTCGGTATGTACACCCTCTTTGACGGTTGGGGCTGGTACGTTTCATCTTTTAACGTATCAATCAACTTTTCAATTCGTTTCAGGCTCATGTTGTCAATGGTCTGACCGTCTGAACCTTTAGTCATGTTACCCTCTTTAGCGTAGATACGCTGATAGGCAACGTAGAACATTTCCTCATTGAACAAAATTCTGTAAAGACGTTCAAACTTATAGCTTGCATCCTTACTGTGTTCTGATAGACTGTTTAATACTCTTTCTGGACTTCTCATAATGTCTCTCACATTTTCCGTTAATTGTATTAATAATTAGCTGCTTCCCTTCGCCATGTACAAGGCGTTACCTTGCTCAAACTACTATGGAAGCTCCGTTACCACTCCGAATTTTCATAGGTCGAACCTAATAGCCTTTCGGCACTTCGGGATAGGTAATCCCCGTTTATTACATCGTAACTGTTGGCATGATAGATTGTCGGATACGACTTCCGTCCTTTACTCGCTTACTGCGGTTGTGTCGTGATAAGTTCTTGCTACCTTCATTCCTATACACTGAAGTAGTATCACGATATGGCGATTGATAGTTACCTTACGCCATAGCCTCAAGGGGGACCATTCGGACTATCGTTCAATCAATTCGGACTTTATCCTCATATCTATCTTTTCATCTCGCCATTCAGTCGCAGTTTGGTAACTAACTGACTTATGACTTTTCCGACATGCTACACTCCCTGCTCGGTTAAGTTTTCCCGAAACAGATAAGTCGGCTGATGATAGGTCATTTTCAAAGAACACTTTCCTAATCTCTTGCCAAAGAGATATTTACGATGCAACCTTTACGGGCGCACATAGGTACTTGATGTACTCGGCCATCAGCGGCGAGGCGATGGCTTTCCATGCCTCCTCGATGACAAGGCACTTGCGGTTCTTCTTCAGGCGCATCTTCTGCAGGAACACGTCCATGATGATGAGCGTCACGATGGGGAAGAGCTGCTTGTTCTCCTTGATGGCATCCACCTCGAAGACGATGAAGGTCTCGTCGAACAAGGTGCTATCCACGTTCTCGTTGAGAATCTTGTCGTACTTGCCGCCACGGTAGAAGTTTTGGAGCATATAGGCGAAGTTGTCGCAGTCGATGGTGGTGATGTTGTTCTCGATGCAGATCTGGTCGAGACGCTCACAGGCGAACTCATAGAATGAGTCGAAGGAGAGGGTCTTCACGCTCAATGCCATGCGCCGTTCCTCCAGTCCCTTGATGAGTTTCTCCACCTTGTCGTGTATCTGCGTCAGCTCCGTGCCGCGCCGCTTCTCCATGGTGGAGAGGTTTTTTCTCAGTGTCTCCTTCTGTGAGGAAGGATAGGGCTGCACACCGTTGAAATAGAAATCGTAATACTCCGTCACCAACTGCTCCACGACACGGAACTCCAGTTCGGGTATCTGCGTCTCCGAGCCTTTCCATATCAGCAGTATCAGGTTCTTCAGGAAGTCTATCTTCTCAATGTTCAGCTCCCGCTTGCTGATGTTGAAGGGGTTCATGGTGATGGGCTTGTCCTCCGTATAGGCGATGTACTTGCCGCCCACATACTCGCAGAGTCCCTCATACGAGTTACCCGTATCGACCATGACGATGTCGGTGTTCTGCTCCCACAACTGACGCACCACGCTGTTCATGTGGAACGACTTGCCGCTGCCCGAAGGACCCAAACAAAAAAAGTTCGAGTTGTCGGTCAGCTTCTCCTTTCCCTCCTTTCCTGTGATGTCGATGGCTACGGGCACACCTTGGCGGTCGGTATAGTATATCTTCAGCGGGGTGTCCTCATTATGCACGATGCGCTCCTTGTACATCAGACAGGTGGCGGCATCGCCGAGGGTGAGGAATCGGTCGTAGTCGGCATTCATGCCATAGCAGTTGCCGGGGAAAGAGTTGACGAACAGCTCCAACTGGTTGTAGGCCCGCTTGCTGATGTGGATGCCCATGCGCGAGAAGGAGTTTTCGAGATGGTTGGTGCATTTCTGTATGTCGGTGTCGCCGCTCACTGCCACCACGAGGTTGTAGTGGGTATAGACGAGCTGCTTGCTCTCACGGGCTATCACCTCCTGCACACGCTTGATGTCCTCTACAGCCATCAGGTTGCTGGGGTTGGGCATGGAGGCATGGCGGTTTTTCTTCTTGTCGAGTAGGGCAAGCTCACGCTTCTGGTTGGGCACGAACACCATCTGGTTGAACACCACGCAGTCGGCTCCGGGCACGCTATCGACGATGCTCACGAGATCAACGGGCATACTGGTGTTGTTCACCTCGATATTTGCGTAGGGACGGATGACCGACGGCAAGTTGGCATAATCCACATCCACAAGGCTATACACCTTGCAGCTACGGTCCCCCATGCCGATGGTCTCGTCATCGACCTTGAAGTTGGTCATCGACACCACCTTGTCACGGAAGTTCATGGAGAAGAAACGGTCCACATACTCGCAGGCTTCCGTTTTGCCGAGGAATCGGGACTTCACGCCGGCATCCCTCAGCTGGTCGTGCACCTTGCGTATCTTCACCAAGAAGTCACGCCATTTCTTGTTGTCGAACGACATCAGACGGCTCTTCTTGTTCTCCTGTGTGATGGTGAGGTAGCAGACGCTGTCGGTAAAGGGTCTGCCGTTGAAATAGCGGAAGTAACTCTCGCTCAGGAACTCATGATTTCCACCGTTCTCTTCCTTGAATGCCTTCCTCACAAACACGTCCTGCTTGTGCAGCGCATAGCCTTCGCCCAAGGTCTGGGCAAGGGCGGCGAAGAGGTGGGTGAACTCATAGTAGGCCTCGATGTTGGCGGAATACTTCTGCACAGGGTTCTCCATCTTCAGAACAGCGGAGTATTCGCCCGTCTTGGTATAGAGCACGCCGATGCCATCCACTTCCTCGATGGAGAAGTAGATGTCCTGGAAGATGCGCTTGCGCTTCCCTCCCGTGCCGAATGCCTTGACACTGATGGCCATGCCCACGCAGATGGCTGAGAATATGAGTATGATGTATAGGGTCATTGTTCTTTTTCTTTTTTAATCGCAAAAAGGCGGGCGCACCCTCATGCGTGATGCCCCCACCTCCATTCACTTACAATCATTGATAGCTTTCCACTTGGACATAATGGATTCTCTTTTTTGTTTTACACTTTCTTTGAATAGGCATAGATGAATATGCCGTTGTCACTCTTCTTGCTGTGCAAGCCCTTGCGCTGCTTCATGACGATGAGAACGCCACCGACAGCTACGGCGAGGACTAGCAGCACGAGTCCTGCCACGAAACCGAAGATGCAGTAGCCGAGGATGAAACCCGCAACGGCTCCTCCTGCGGTGGCTGCCGCCCAGTAGATGTAGCGTCCCTGCAACCCGAAGAACTCCAATGGACGTTGCAGTCCCTTGAAAATGGGATAATCCGGAAAACGCTCTTGCTTTGTATCTGCCATAACTGTCAGTGTTTTAACGTTCTACATACTCACAATCTCACGCTGCGTTTAACCTCCAATGCCGAAGAACAGAGGCAGTGCCTGGGCTGCTGCAATGAGGAAAATACATGCGCCGACGACCATCATGATCTTCTTTTTCACGTCCTGTTCCTCGTTGTTCATGGCGATGTAAACGCTTATGGCTCCGACAATTGCAACGACACCTGCAATGGCATAGCAGAGCTTCACCACGATAGGTACATACTTGGCAATCTCCTCCGTCACTGTGGTAAGCGCGGTCGTTCCTGCCGAGTAGTCGCCGGCTGCGTTCTGTGCCATTGCTGCGGTGGTGCCGACAAGCAACATCAGGGCGAGCGTTTTCATGCGCTGTGAAGAGAAGAATCCCTTCACCTTCTTGTTAATCCTTTCAAACATTCTTTTTACCTTTTAATTTGTTACACTTTGAGTTATCTTATCTCGTATCACCTGTATCTCAAATCTGATAACCGAAGAAAGCGGGGAAGACGATGGTCGCTCCTATGAGGAACAGGCAGGCTCCCACCAGCATCATGATGTTCTTCTTCACTCCTTCTTCGCCCGTATTCATCTTTATATATATCTGCAAGGCGCTGACTATGACCACGATGCCCGCCACTGCATAGCACAGATAAACGATATAGAGCATCATCGTCACGGCATAGTCATGGGCACTCGCAAGTGCGTCCGCTCCCCAGCTGTAGTCCACGTTGCCACACTTAGCACTGGCCAGAGCTGGGGTTAAAGCGGCATATAATGATAGAAATGCACTTCTTGTTTTTGACATCATATCTCATTATTGAGTGATTCCACCTTGACCATGTCACGTCCATTGTGACGAAGACCGCGGGCGATGATGGTGTTGTTCAATTCTTCCGAATACATGGGGTCGGAATAGGTGGTATTCACTTCCTCCATCTTCTTCTCGATTGCGCTTTGTATCTTTTCAAGCACATGAGGCTTGCTCTCTTCCGCAGTGGCGGCTGCCTCCTCTGTAGGCTCTGCAAGCTGCTTCTCCTCGTAGGCTGTCTCATATTGGTTGTCGCCTACGCTGAAACCACCGTCGCTCTCGCTGACCGCTATCGACTCTTCCTCGTCGGTCATGTCACTGACATCAAACGACTCGCCCTGTGACTTCTCGTCCTTGGGCTTTCCGTACAGATCCTGCACGATGATGACCGTATAGTAGATGACATAGATTATGGTCACGACAATGGCGAATATTACAAATGACTTCATATTTTCAAGTTTGATTTTACTATGGTTTGGCTTATTGCCGATGCAAAGGAACTACCTTTTCTTCAATCTTAAACCGAAATGACTTTCCGCGGAGCCAAATCTTAACTCTAATTTTGATTACACTCGCAATCATACTCAAAAATCAAACTCGAAAGGCACAAAAAAAGCCCTTCCGATAGGGAAGAGCTTGTAAAGAGGGTGGATGAAAAAAATGTGGATGGCTATATGGTCAGGTACTTGCCATGGGAGAAGTCCTGATGTTCGTTAGAGAAAACATAGCCCAACTGGTTGGACAAGCATTGGGTGTTGCCTATCCTGGCATCGATGTTGGTGTGCGAATGTCCGTATATCCAATAGTCTATGCCGCTATCGGTGATATAGTCCTCCAACTCTACGGTGAACGCCACGTTTGCCTTGCTGCCTTGAAACTTTGGGTGGAGCATACGGAACGATGGTACATGATGGGTGACAACAATCTTATGGGCTGCTTGCGAATATGCCACTGCATCCTTGATAAAGGTGAGGCAACGTTCATGCTCAGCATTGAATTGGGCATGGGTCATCAGCTCACCTTTATATAATATACGGCGGAAGTCGCTTATCACTTGCTCGGTGAAGTAAGCGTCCTCCAAAGGAATCCTCGACCAAAGGGTGGAGAGGATGATGTCGGTGTCGCCAATCCTCGCAATACCGTTGTAGTGGCTGAATACATTGGGACGTACCTCCAAGAGATAGCCGTCGGGCAGTGTCGCCACATCATAATATTTGTAGAACTCATGGTTGCCCATGCAGCAATGCACCTCCTTGTAGTTCTCCGATGCCCAGTCCCAAAAGGGATGCTTGGAGTAGTTGTCATCGCCGAGATAGCCGATGTCGCCGGCAAGCAGCAGTATGTCGCCCGTCACCTCCAAGGGGTGGGCTTTCAGATACCGCCAATTGTCGGCAAACTCCAGATGCAGGTCGGATGCGTATTGTATCTTCATATTGGTCATGCTTCTATAAACAATTCATCCAGTTGATCTAACAGTCCGGTCACAAATGCCTCGTCTTGACCGAGTGACTTTGACAATGGTTCTGCGAGAGTTGACCAGTCGGCTCTGATGGAGGCGACAAACTCCCTTATACATGCCACTATTGAAGCAGGAGCCTCAATGTTGTCCTCAGTCATTATGACCACATTTTTCAGGATGTCCGAACGGTGCTTCTTGATGTCTTTGGTGTTCACATGCTTGCCGTCCCGCTTGTCTGCCATGAGATTTAGGTAGGCTCTTGCCTTCAGTGCTATCAAGGCAGCGGAATTGGCATGGCGTATGCCATCAGTCAGTTGGCTGTGTGCGATAGTAAAGTGATAGTAATCATCGTCCATGATGATGGCACTAAGACTCGACACATCTTCATCGGTCGGGATAGGTTCTATGACAAATCCCTTTGGCTCTCCAAGCACGTCGGGGTGGCGTGACAGCAGTTCTATCATCTCGGGATAGCCGTCTTTACCATCAAGGAAACGATACATTTCATACCTTGGTGGCTCACCAGCCTCCTGTTTCCTCTTTTCAGGTCGATAGCCAGCCTCCCGCACAAACTGCCAGAAGCGATTGGCGAAAGCCTCGGTCATGTTCTCTACGATGACTATCATGTCGATGTCGTGTGTGGCGCGTGGACGCACCACGGTATTGGTCATGGTGATGTCACAGGCTGCTCCGCCTATCACCACATAGTTTTCTGAGTATTCCGCAAATGCTTCACGGAACTTGACTAATCCTTCCATTTCTGTTCACTGATTATTCGTTCTACTTCTTTTTCTACTCTCGGATCATCATCATCTCTCAACGAAAGGACAAGGGAAAGGCGATCAACCCACTGGCTTTTGTCGCCCATTTTGCTGACAACAGGGTATTTCCATACCTCTATGATATAGTTGCCGTCATAGATGTTGGGATTCTCCATGACATCAGCCGACTTGACGGCACGATATTCCTTGCTTGTCATCATTATCATCTCTTCCCGGTCACGATTAAGCATGGAATAATGTGCCAGGGCATTGATGCCGCATACGGGGTATTCCGCATCCAAGCGTATGTCATCGCAAAAGATGCGGTTCTCCACAGGTGACAGCAAGACGTTCTGAGCCTTGTCCCACAGTTCCTTGCCCTTCAACTCGAAGTGTACCACCTTGCTGCGCTGTCCGTTCTGAATCTTTTGACACAGTCCTACATCTTCAAGACAGGTGACACCCAACGTGACGCTTTCGTAAGAATATGGAAGCAACGGTGCAATATCCCTTGGCGACATTCCTTCAATACTGCCCACCTGTAGGTGATAGAGTAGTATGTATTGCGCCACAGGGGTCAATACTTCGGCAATCTTCCTGTTGCTTGTCTTCTCCAATGCTATGATGCCTGGCAGATGGGCATATTCCTCGGACATGACAAAGAAGACTCCTTTGTCTGCCAGTCTGTGTCGCTCGTAGGTGGGTCCGGGCGCAAGGATAAACACCGCAGGCAGTCCCAGGGCTTCGGTCAACCGCTTGCCCGTGATGGCGCAAGTCCGTGGAGAGGGATTGCCCTTCTTGGGCTCAACGAACAGCAGGGGCGTGCCTTGGTATGTGCCATCATAGAAACGGTATGAGAGTTTCTCGCCAACCGTGATGCCTTTCAGGCTTTCCTTGGCACGAGGTTCCACCTCAAAGCGTCTGCCCAATATCCTTATTTCTTTTTTCAATTCCATTCTGCTACATTTTAATAATGTATTAAAACGATGCAAAAATAAGGATAATAATTGAGAATCAAGCATGTTTGGGCGAAAAAGTGCAGATTTGATATGTAATTTCAATGCATTTGAGCCATTTTTGCATCAAATGATGGTGTTTTCGTCTTTATAATGTCATTCAGATGCCGTTCGTTTCTTCCTCATCAGATAGTCGTTGACATCCTTGTAGTCGGCATATCTGAAGGACTCGTCCGTCACCCTGTACTCGAATACATTGCTGATGCTCTCAACCGTCTTGCGTCCTGCCTGGTCGTTGTCGAGGAAGCAATGGATGTGGGTGTAACGGTCAAGGTAATGCAATGCCTGTTTGAGGTTGGCGACTGAGTTCAGTATCATATAGTCGCAAGGGCTTTCAACGACAAACCATCGGTCTTGCTGTTTAACGAGGGTCATATAAGCAAGGAAGTCCATGAAGCCCTCAAAGACCAGACAACCGTTTTGCCACTCGTTGAACGTATGGGCAAGCAGGGTGATGTCCTTATGCCCGATGCAGCCCTTGAAATAGGGATTGCGCACCTCATGTCCTTCACTCAGATTGCCAAATGCAATGCCATAGTAATGTTTTTGCTCAACCTTGTAGTGTATCTCCCTGCAATACATCCTGCCAATGGTGATGTCTATCCGTCGGCTACTGAAATAGGACAGCAGAGAATGGTTGCTCAGTGGGAGCAGCTTCACATCGTTCATCTTGGTTGTCGTGTATTCCTTGGCTGCGATAGCGGTCTCGATTGCCTTATCCACAGTGGCAATACTCTTGGACGCAAGGTAGGCAAGGGCATCGGAAACGGATTGTTTGTTATACATACGCTTTACCAGCTCCACAAGGTCACCGCCCTCCTTAATGGCGTAGTCGTACCACAGGTTCTCCTTCTTGCTGACCTTGAACGATGCGGTCTTCTCGTCCCTGAAGGGTGACAGATACCAGTAGGCATTGCCCTTCTTCTTTTTCAGCGTTACATTCTCCTTGTCTAAGAAGTCTATAATGCTCAGTTTCTTCGATTGTTCAATATTCATTGTACTTTCATTTGTTCGGTTTTACTTTGTCCATGGAAACAGTTTACTTTACCCTTTCTCCTATATAGGCACACCCGTAAACTAAACCATTTGCTAAACTACTTTTCCGCTTCCCAATTCAGCCTCCGATTTCAGTTTACTTTGGCCTTATTTCTTATATATAGGCACGGACGTAAACTAAACTGGTTTCTGAACTGTTTTTATTCCTCTTCATGGAACAGGTCAATCTCGGCAGGTGTATATCCGAAATAGTAATGATTATCCCGCTTCACTATGAGCTTTTGCTCGTTCATCAGATATTTCAGCATTTTGATGATAACGCTTCTGCCACGCTTGAAGCCGATGTCTGCATAGGCTTGCGTCAATTCCTCCACCATGCGATCGAATCCTTTGATAGGTTTCTCCTTGAATGCAGCCGTCAGTGCCTCGTTATGCTGTTCGGATGTCAAGTCTTGGTAAGTAAACCTTGACGGTTGCTTGTCACCTTCTCCCTTCTCCGGCGTGTATTCGACAATCTCTGGCAGTCCTTCCTCATTGACGGTAAAGGCAAACGGCTTGAATTCCTTCTCACGGATGTGCATAGCCTTCACCTCGCTGATATCGGGATTGGTGGTGCTCTTGGTGATGACAAGCACCGTCTCTGCCTTGTTGTTCATCTCCGTACCGATATGCCCGCGCACGTTATTGTCGCCCTTGTTCTGATGCAATACGCAATGGATGTGCAGGTCATACTTTGATGACCATTCCATCATCTTGTTGATGACCTCGACCGATTCTCCCGCATTGTTGATGTCAAGAAGCAAGTCCCTGATTCCGTCGATGATGACCAGTCCATAGCTTTGGTCTTGGGCAAGCGCATAGTCTATGACCTCTATCCTGACGGAGGGCGTGTACTCCCTCAGACAGATAAAGTCCAGATTCTCGTTGTCGATGCTTGTAGGCAGACCGGCGAGCTTCAGGATGCGCTCCAGCACATTATGGCAGTGATAGCGGCTCTGCTCCGTATCTACATACAGTATCTTGCGTTTCCCCTCTGGCAGACTGGCGCGATAGTTCAGTACCTTGCCGTTGGCGAGGGAAGCGGCTACCAAGGCAGACACGTTGAAGGTCTTTTTCGCCTTTGCCTTACCAGTAGAAGCACTGAAGTTGCCCAATGTGGCTATGCTGGAATTATCAACCCATATAATCTGAGGAGGTGTTTTATAAGTATCTGTTGCCTTTATCAACGATTCGCTCAATATGCGATTGAGACGCTGTACTCCTTCCTCTTTTGAGTTAGGCTGTACATGTTTGTTATTTTCTTCCATTTTCATTCTTTCGGATTATCAATTTCTATTTTCGTTACCATTCCAATGACCTCTTGTTTGTTTTGGAGCAGCCACTTGTCGATTTCTTCTCTATTAAAATACAGCATTTTTCCCCTTGGCTTATAGTGTGGAACTTCTTTTGCGGCTGTAAGTTTGTATAGCAGGCTTTCAGAAACCCCAATATACTTACATGCTTCGTCAAACCCCAAGACGGTTTTGGTCTGCTTGACCATCTGCTCCAATTCCTCGATTCGCTCTATTAGTTTATCAATAGGTCCCAAAGCTTCCAAACTGTCTTCTATTGCGACAATTCGCTCATAGAGTCTAAAATGTCTTTCATTCATGTGTCACGTACCTTAATTAAATTGTTTACAGACAGTAGCACGGTTATATTAGCCGTCTATTCTTTCTTTGTGTAGATAGTACATATTCCTCTGCTTCTCTTTGAATCTCGTTCTTCGATTTGCCCTTGGTTCCTTGAAGCCATTCATCTATCTCAGATTTGAGGAACATGATACGTTTGCCTCTCTTGTGAAACGGTATTTCCCGATTGCTTGTCCAGCAATATATGGTATGCTCTACCGGATGTGTTGGGAGATAAGCACATAATTCAGCAACCGTAAACCATGTTTCTTCTTTTTCTGATTGAACAAGTTCATATATACCATCAATCTTGTCTTCTAATGATGACAGCTTTTTCAGTACCCCCGTTATAGCGTTGGGAATATCTTCAAATCTTATACTATTTTCTTCCATGCTAATTAATTTTTATGATTTTTGATGCAAAGTTATGGGGAGACTGTCACTAAATAGAAAAAGTAACGTGATAGTAAGGCAGTATCAACCAAACTATCACGTTTTTACTTTCATTTAGCAGAATTATTGTGATTTATTCCTCTCTTAATATCTGTTCGATGGATTTGCAGATGGCATATTGACTTGCTGTCATGGAAACGTTTCTTCTTATCCTTGAAAGAGAAGAGGAAAGACAACTCGAAGTTATGAATTTCTCTGTTCCGTCCTTTTTGATACTGGTTAAGAAGCGACCTTCTCCCATGACATATTGCCAATTATTGTTTATCAAATGGTATTGAGCCATAGCGTCAAACAGTATGGCTACATTACGTACATTTTTTACACGGATAGATGCGTCCAAGTCGCACTTGAATAGGCGACACAAGTCGCTACGCACATCACTGTTGTCGGCAAAATCAAATATGTCGTGACTTTGGACAAGTTCTACCAACAAAACCATCTGTCTGTCTGACAATTGGCATCCCAAAGTGAGGATGGACGATTTCTTTCGGGTAAGGATTGGCAGACCAGTACCCACATGTTGAAGAAACAACTCAATAAGTTCCTGCTTGGAATAATCTTCTTTTTTCTTGATTATTGACACACACTTAGAGTCTCTAAACAAAGTACCAATAATGCCAATTGCCATCTGTCGCGAGTTCTTACAACGTGCACAATCACAGTCAATATATTGGTGACTGCGCTCAAATAGTTCTATGAAGTACTCTGTCTTCATATGATTCTTTTCAGCTTGAAGATACCAACTTCTTGCGATCTCAAACAACTCATACAGTTCTCTGTAGAAGTCTTCTGTACACTCCACATGTTTGTGGACACGCTTGCTCTCTTCAAAAAGAGAGAAGCCAAAAAAGGCTGTCTTTTTTCATTTTTATCTGTTTATTTTTATAAATATTTGGTTTCCACGAAAGGTTAAAGTGCCAAAACAATAGCATCATTACATAGAATGATGAAAATGAAAGGCACTAAAAACCACCTGTACAATAAAGGACTTATTGATACAAGTGGTCTTCTATACTAAGTGCTTACAAATGATAATCACTATTCATCTATGTCCAACTTAAAAGCTTCTGTAGCTTCATCTTTCTTCTTGTCAATTACTTTTGCGTAGATTTGCGTAGTTTTTACATTGGTATGCCCTAACATTTTGCTTACTGTATATATGTCTGTACCGTTAGCCAATTGTAACGTTGCATAGGTGTGGCGGAAGCAATGAAAGGTGATGTGCTTGGTAATCCCTGATGCTTTTACCCACCGTTCCAAAGGCTTTGATATCCATGAAGGGTCAGGCAGTCCGGCAAACACCAACAGTTCTCCGTCATTCTTGCGCTCACCGCAAAGCTTGTATGCCTGTGGCGATATAGGCATGTATTCAACGCCCTTAGTCTTCTGCTGAGTGAAATTGAGACGGTACCCACCATTGTATTCTTCCACCTCTGACCATTTAAGCTTTTGAATATCGCTATGTCGCATTCCTGTCAGTGCAGAGAACAAGGCTGCCCGTTTTAGTATATCATCACACGGAGTCTTTGCCAATATATTAAGTTCTTCAAGTGACAGATACTCTCTCCGAGCACTCTGAAACATGATATTCTTAGCCTTGGCAGCAATATCACAATTCAGATAGCCATCCACAAAAGCTTGTTTGAGTGCCGCCTTGAAGATAGAGAAGTACGTCGATGCCGTATTCCTTGAAATAGTTCCTTTCTTAGAACCACCCTGCGGTGCCTTTATCAAGAAGGAACGGAATGCCTCAATATACTTCATGTCAATCTGCGAGAACTGTATGTAGTCACACTTGGCAAACATTGACAACAGTGTGTGCAATCTGCGCCAGTTGACAACTATCGATTCTGACGCAGTTTCCTCTCTTTCTTTGATTAGCTTCTCAATATACTCCAGAACATTGCATTTTGAGCGTTCGCTTTGTTCTGCCATTTCCATTTGCTGGTCAGTAAAGAGAGCCATATTGTCGTATTCTTTTTGACGTAGGACTCGAACGCCATCCGCATAAAGGCAAGTTTCCATATCTTGCTTGGATTTACACTGAATAACGCCATTGTCATCTCGCTTGGGCTTGTACTTTATTCTACCAGCAACGGCTCGCTCACTACGTCTTTTATCCCATATCGGAGTAGTAATAGACCTCCTGAGATATTCACGCACTCGTTTGGGTTTGTCACTTCCCGTCTCATAAACAGGATAAGCTTCAAGATAGATGAACCACTCATCTCTCCACTCACTTTTCTTTAATTTGACGGAGACTTTAGTATAATCTAATCTTTTCATAATGGTTTTATATCTTTATAAAGTTTGTCTATTGATGCCTTGTGAGCATACACGTAATTACCGATTTGCCGGGTCGGTATTGAGTATTTTCGTATATGAGCATACACGGTGCTGTCATCCAGATGAAATTTCTTGGAAATCTCACCTATTGTATAGCAATCCTCTGGTTCCATGCGGTACATGGTAACTGGTTTCCTTGGCTTGGTGTCAAGCGGAGACTGTCTTAACGGAAACAGATTCATTAGTTCTCCTTTGCATACAAGTCGTATTCCTTTCTCTGGCTCAATGAAGGAAATCTTTTTCATGTAGATGAGCCTATAAATGGTTGAGCGGCTTGCACCAAACATAGCATACGCTTCCGTTATGCTGATATACTCTTTAGACTTGGGCATATTGCTTACAATCTTGTCCAGTTCAAGTTGGCGTTTTTCTTCATCATGCTTACGCTTCCACGCCACCTTGGAGCATTTGGGTGAACAATACCAGGACTCCAAAGTCCTTGCGAAGAACTCTTCTCCGCACACAGGACATTTCCGTACTATCTTATACTTTGCTACTGCCATAATTCATTCATTTTGTAGTTCTTAATATCTATTCTTCTCATCATATCTACTTTTTCTTACAGGTACAAATAAGGTACAGATGTTTATAATAATAACGCAAAGATAGCAATATTATTGTGTACGGCCAAAAACAAGAAAAGCGTGTAACTCATTGAGCTACACGCTTTCCATTTGATATTGTATTCTTATTTCTCTATGTGCTTATTTCACCTCCTCGAAGTCAGCATCCTGTACATTATCGCCACCATGCTTGCTATTATCCTGACCTGCATTCATATCAGGACCAGCCTGTGCACCGCCCTGAGCTCCGCCTTGAGCGTACATCTCAGCACTTGCAGCCTGGAAAACAGTATTGATTTCTGCCATAGCAGTATCAATAGCAGCTAAATCCTGAGATTTGTGAGCATCTTTCAGTTTCTGCAAAGCAGCTTCAATCGGAGCTTTCTTATCAGCAGGCAACTTATCACCCAATTCCTTCAACTGATTTTCTGTCTGGAAAATCACGCTGTCAGCCTGATTCAGCTTATCGATCTTTTCACGTTCTTTCTTGTCTGCTTCTGCATTAGCTTCAGCTTCAGCCTTCATCTTTTCGATTTCTTCCTTGCTCAAACCGCTGGAAGCTTCGATACGGATTGCCTGTTCTTTACCTGTAGCCTTATCCTTAGCAGATACCTTCAAGATACCGTTTGCATCGATATCGAATGTAACCTCAATCTGAGGAACACCACGACGAGCCGGAGCAATACCTGACAAGTTGAACTGACCAATTGACTTATTCTGAGCAGCCATCGGACGTTCTCCCTGCAATACATGAATAGTTACTTCACTCTGATTGTCGGCAGCAGTAGAGAAAGTCTCACTCTTACGAGCCGGAATTGTTGTATTAGCATCAATCAATTTCGTCATCACACCACCCAGTGTTTCAATACCCATTGACAACGGAGTAACATCCAACAATACCACACCTTTGATTTCGTCTGTCAAAACAGCACCCTGTACAGCAGCACCAACAGCTACTACTTCATCCGGGTTCACGCCTTTAGAAGGAGTTTTTCCGAAGAAATCTTCTACCAGTTTCTGTACGGCAGGAATACGGGAAGAACCACCTACAAGGATTACTTCATCAATATCGGAGTTGCTCAGACCAGCGTCGCTCATTGCTTTCTTACATGGTTCCAGACAAGCCTGAATCAATCCGTGAGCCAATGATTCGAATTTTGCACGAGTCAAAGTCTTCACCAAGTGCTTGGGCACACCGTTTACCGGCATAATGTACGGCAAGTTGATTTCTGTGCTTGTTGAAGAAGAAAGTTCAATCTTAGCCTTTTCAGCAGCTTCTTTCAGACGTTGCAAAGCCATTGGGTCCTGAGTCAAATCAGCACCTTCGTCGTTTTTGAATTCCTGTACCAGCCAGTTGATGATTACCTGGTCGAAGTCATCACCACCCAAGTGAGTATCACCGTTAGTAGAAAGAACTTCGAATACACCACCACCGAATTCGAGGATAGAGATATCAAAAGTACCACCACCAAGGTCGAATACAGCAATCTTCATATCTTTGTGAGCCTTGTCCAGACCGTATGCAAGAGCTGCAGCTGTCGGTTCGTTAACAATACGTTTTACTTCCAGACCTGCAATCTGTCCGGCTTCTTTAGTAGCCTGACGTTGAGAGTCGGAGAAATATGCAGGAACGGTGATAACAGCTTCTGTAACTTCTTGTCCCAGATAATCTTCAGCAGTCTTCTTCATCTTCTGAAGAATCATTGCAGATATTTCTTGCGGAGTGTACAGACGACCGTCAATATCTACACGCGGAGTGTTGTTGTCACCTTTCACTACTTTATAAGGAACACGTGTAACCTCTTTCTGCACCTGATCCCAGTTTTCACCCATAAAACGTTTGATAGAGAAGATCGTACGTGTCGGGTTAGTAATAGCCTGACGTTTAGCAGGATCACCTACTTTACGTTCGCCGCCATCTACAAATGCAACCACAGAAGGAGTTGTACGCTTACCTTCACTGTTTGCAATTACTACAGGTTCGTTGCCCTCAAATACGGCAACACAAGAGTTTGTTGTTCCTAAGTCAATACCAATAATTTTTCCCATGATCGTTATTCTTTTTATTTATTATTATTCAATTTCTTTTTGTCCGGTTGTTTTCTTTCTCTTTGTAAGGGCTTTCAAACGGACGCTGATTAAAAAACAAACCATGTGCCAAAAAGAAATCGGACGAATACGTGACATATTTTCTGCCAAAACGACAGTTTTAAATCGAAATGACTGCTGTCAAGTCACATAGAAGCCAGACAGCTATCGACTCATTAAACAAATGGAAACAGCTCTGGTTCAATAAAGCAAAAGAATAGATCATAAAGGAATAAAAAATATGCCTGTATCGTTATGTGCGACACAGGCATACCTATTTAATATAATACGTATATCTTACTTTTCAAGTACAATCACCAACGCATTATTTGCGTCATACAAACCGATTCCACCACCGGAAAGTTTATCGAACGACTTCACTTCATTCATTGCTTTCAGAATCTTACCTTCCACTTCCATATCAGGGCAAGCCATCATTGTGCTAGCCACCCCAGGGAAAGAGATTGATTTAGCATTAGTAGTGCTAGTTTCAAAACCACCATTAATCAAGTTACATCCGGCATTGCCATGAAGTGTTTTCTTTTTCACATCAAAAGCAATGAAAGGTTGCTTTTCCATTCCCGAAGGAATTGCTTCACCATTCACTTCCTTTATTTTCCATTCTCCGTTCAATACCGATAGTTTCACGTCAGCCTCCTTTTTTTCAAGAACTACAACCGGACGATTGGACTCATTGCAAAGAAACATTTTATCCTTACCGGCTTTCTTATAACCTTTCACCTGTGCAAGCGCACCTAACACATTTCTCTCGGTAGTCATGTCCGGACACATCATTCTGGTGCTAGCCATTCCCTTAAGTTCCATGCTGCCCGGCTTGGCATTCACGTCAAAGCTACCCATCATACGGTTACATCCGCTGTTACCAGATACTCTTCCGGTCGCTGTATCAAAAGTAATAAAGGGAAGGGTTCTGCTTTCGCCCGGAGTTACTTTCGAGCCGTTAACTTCTATAATATTCCACTCACCATTGATTGAAGCCAATGGGACTGCCTTCTCAACCGAACGGCATGAAAACATTGCAAGTACTGTGCTGGCAATGCAAATTGAAACGAATACTTTCTTCATTTTGTTATAACGTTTAAGTTAAAATCGGGGGCAAAGATATCAAAAAGATTGGGAAATACCATCTAATGCGATATAAAATACATACATTTGCCATTATCTATAAAACAAACAATAAGATTACATAGTTCATCTAAAGTAAATAAATATGAGAACAATCGTCCTATTTCTAATCCTGCTTGGTTGTGGTACCTCTCATATCACAGCGCAAAATGATTATCTTGTCACTACTATTTCCAATCAGGAAGGCCCTCTAAGTGAAGAAGAACAGTTCATAAAAGAGAACTTCCCACTGCAACTTTTATGTAAATGGACACCCGGAATGAAATTCATGTTTATTCCATCCGGACGTGACATGTTCCTCCCTACCCTTTTGGTGTATGAGACAGAAAAAGGGGCAGACAACAGCGTTCTGAAACACAAGATTCTTACTTTCGCCGGATATGAAGAAAAATCTCAAAAACTATCAAATGACATGAGCTATTCCACTCGACTCATCTTCGAATGTGACGGAGAAAAATATTATTATGAGATTAAAAATACACGTCCGGATGAAATTTGCGAAAAGAATCCCCGTGCCTATATCAACGGATTAGTTAATCTGAAAGACGTAGACACAGCAAAAGAATTGCTGACAGGCAGAAAGATATATGTTCAGTCAGATATGGCACGGGTGGACGACGCCAATAGTTACTCCGGATATAGGGAAGTGTCTATTCCGGTCAACACCGAAGCAACCATTACCGCCATAGGAGTTGGTAGTCAGGCATACCCCGTGAAAATCATATTTCAGGATTCGCAGGGACATTCCTATTATCTGGAAGTGGCTCTTTCCCGCACTAATTCCGGTATGGACGTGAGCGATTTCCAAGCTGAAAAGAAAATGAGATATTTTTCCAACGCCATCAGTTTCAGTAGCAAAAAGTCCGGAAATCTGGAAACCTTGAAAGACAAATATATTGATCTGACCGTCTATCCGAAACGGACATTGGCTGTAAAAAGAGTCTTCAGCCTTGAAAACAAGCAAATGGAAAACCGCATACATTTGCCTCGCTACACTGTTTTGAAAATAAAAGAAATTAAAATCTCCGGTCCGGGAAGTCTGGTTATCCTCTCACTGGAGGATCGGCATGGATCACTTTATGAAACAGAGGTTGACCTGAAATATGACGTTATCGTCAAAAACGAGAATTATATTGAAGACCTTTTCGGATTTGGAGACATCCATCAGAAGTATCCGGCTATCACAGATAAACGTTGGGGAATCATCGCACGGGGTGATCTGGAAGAAGGTATGAGCACCGACGAATGTCGTCTGTCAATAGGCGATCCTGTAGAAATACAGTTAAAAAAAGACAGCCGTTTCGAAACTTGGTTCTACAACGGAAAAACGCTGGAATTTGAGAGTGGTATCTTGCAACGTTTCAAATAAAAAGGAGTAGCGACGCGGTGATTATCTGAAAATAATCACGTATATTTGCCAAGCTAACAATTCTAAAATCTTAATTTTTGATTTATAATTTATTAATTAAAAGAAATGGGTAGAGTTCTTATTATCGGTGCAGGCGGTGTTGGTACTGTCGTAGCACACAAAGTGGCACAAAATGCCGATGTATTCACAGACATCATGATTGCCAGCCGTACAAAGGAGAAATGCGATAATATCGTCAAAGCTATAGGCAATCCCAATATAAAAACCGCCAAAGTGGATGCGGATAATGTAGATGAACTGGTAGCTTTATTCAATGACTTTAAGCCGGAAATGGTAATCAACGTTGCTCTTCCTTATCAGGACCTTACCATTATGGAAGCCTGTCTGAAGGCGGGTGTCAACTACCTGGATACAGCCAACTATGAGCCGAAAGATGAAGCTCATTTTGAATACAGCTGGCAATGGGCTTACCACGACCGTTTCAAGGAAGCAGGTCTGACTGCCATTCTTGGTTGCGGTTTCGATCCGGGAGTCAGTGGAATCTACACAGCCTATGCAGCCAAACATTATTTTGACGAAATCCAATATCTGGATATCGTAGACTGTAATGCAGGAAATCATCATAAAGCATTTGCCACCAATTTTAATCCGGAAATCAATATCCGCGAAATTACTCAGAACGGACGTTATTATGAGAATGGTCAATGGGTGACAACCGGTCCGCTGGAAATCCACAAAGATCTGACTTATCCTAATATCGGTCCACGTGATTCCTATCTTCTTTATCATGAAGAACTGGAATCGTTGGTCAAGCATTTCCCGACTATCAAGCGTGCCCGTTTTTGGATGACTTTCGGACAAGAATATCTGACTCACTTGCGCGTGATTCAGAATATCGGCATGGCCCGTATTGATGAAGTTGATTATAACGGAACTAAAATCGTACCATTACAATTCTTGAAAGCAGTATTACCTAACCCACAGGATTTAGGTGAGAACTATGAAGGTGAAACCTCTATCGGTTGCCGTATCCGTGGCATCAAAGACGGAAAAGAACGTACTTACTATGTCTACAACAACTGCAGCCATCAGGAGGCTTACAAGGAAACAGGTATGCAGGGAGTCAGCTACACCACCGGTGTTCCGGCTATGATCGGTGCCATGATGTTCTTCAAAGGCGAATGGCAACGTCCGGGTGTAAACAACGTAGAAGAATTTAATCCGGACCCGTTCATGGAACAGCTCAATAAGCAGGGACTGCCTTGGCATGAAGTGTTTGATAAAGATCTGGAACTATAATAGAACGAGTCAGAATGAAGAATATAGGAGATAAAGCACCGGAAGTATTAGGCATCAATGAAAAAGGTGAAGAGATCCGACTGAGTGCTTATAAAGGAAAAAAGATAGTACTATATTTCTATCCGAAAGACAGCACATCGGGCTGCACGGCACAGGCATGCAGTCTGCGCGACAACTATTCCGAACTGCGTAAAGCCGGTTACGAAGTAATCGGTGTCAGCGTAGACAGCGAGAAGTCGCACCAGAAATTCATCGATAAGAATAATCTTCCTTTTACACTGATAGCCGATACGGACAAAAAGCTAGTAGAAGAATTTGGTGTATGGGGAGAGAAAAAGCTGTATGGACGTGCCTATATGGGAACCTTCCGCACTACTTTCCTGATCAATGAAGAAGGAATCATAGAACGGATTATCACTCCCAAAGAAGTGAAAACCAAAGAGCATGCCTCACAGATTTTAAATCAATAAATCCATTAATTATAAGAATAAGGTATGGCAAAGAAAGACGAACTTAATTTTGAAACAGATAATAAAATGGCATCAAGCGAAAAACTGAAAGCCTTACAGGCTACCATGGAAAAGATAGAAAAGAACTTCGGTAAAGGTTCTATCATGAAAATGGGTGATAATAGTGTTGAACAAGTGGAAGTGATTCCTACCGGCTCCATTGCTTTAAACGTAGCACTTGGTGTAGGCGGGTATCCTCGGGGAAGAATCATCGAAATCTATGGTCCGGAATCATCCGGTAAAACGACTCTGGCTATTCACGCCATTGCCGAAGCACAAAAAGCCGGTGGTATCGCCGCTTTTATTGATGCCGAGCATGCCTTCGACCGCTTCTATGCAGCGAAATTAGGCGTAGATGTAGACAATCTCTGGATTTCTCAACCGGACAACGGAGAGCAGGCTTTGGAAATAGCCGAACAGTTAATCCGTTCTTCCGCTATCGATATTATTGTTATTGACTCCGTAGCAGCATTAACTCCGAAAGCAGAGATTGAAGGCGATATGGGTGACAATAAGGTAGGTTTGCAGGCACGTCTGATGTCACAGGCTTTGCGTAAATTGACCGGTACAGTCAGCAAAACACGTACGACTTGTATCTTTATCAACCAGCTCCGTGAAAAGATTGGCGTCATGTTCGGTAATCCGGAAACAACGACAGGTGGTAACGCATTAAAGTTCTACGCTTCTGTACGTATAGATATCCGTGGCAGCCAGCCAATCAAAGATGGTGAAGAAGTTCTTGGTAAACTGACTAAGGTGAAAGTGGTGAAGAACAAAGTAGCACCTCCTTTCCGCAAAGCAGAATTTGACATTATGTTCGGTGAAGGTATTTCTCACTCCGGAGAAATCATCGATTTGGGCGCAGAACTGGGAATCATCAAAAAGAGCGGTTCATGGTATAGCTACAATGACACTAAACTGGGTCAAGGACGTGATGCAGCCAAGGTATGTATCAAAGATAATCCCGAACTTGCTGAAGAATTAGAAGGATTGATCTTCGAAGCCTTGAATAAAAAATAAGTTGTCTCAACCGATTCAACTATAAATAATATAAGCTGTCTCATTCGATATTTTGAGACAGCTTATTTTTAGCTTAAACATAAGAAATGTCCCCTATCTGAATCCTCGCAGTACAATTCAGATAGGGGACATTTCTTTCACTTTTTATACGAAATAGATATAGGCTAATGTACTTAAACTTATGACTACCCATAACAAAACGCCTTGGATCAAAGGTTTGACACCGACAGATCTCAGAACATCCAAAGAAAGGGAAGCACCTATAAAAAACATGGTAATAGTCAATGTCTTGCGTGCAATTCCATTGATGGCGGCACCTAACTGCGGCACGCCATTCAGCAAATATGTATTCGCAATCATAGCTAGAATAAAGAAGAAAATAAACCAGGGAATACTTATCTTCTGACCTTTACTTTTAAATATAAAAGAAGTAGCGAATGCCATCGGTATGATCCAAAGAGCACGAGTCAACTTGATAGTTGTAGCAACCTTCAGCGCTTCTTCACCATAAGCAGCACCTGCTCCCACCACAGAACTGGTATCATGAATAGCAATGGCAGCCCATGTGCCAAACTGATGTTCGGTCATATCCAAAGCATGTCCGATAGCCGGAAAGATAAAAAGCGCAATAGCATTCAGAATAAAGATCGTTCCCAATGCCACAGACATTTCACTGTCTTTGGCTCTCAGCACCGGCCCTACTGCCGCAATAGCACTACCACCACAGATGGCAGTTCCCGAACTAATCAAATAGGAAGTGTTTCTGTCTATCTTAAAGATTTTACGACCGATAAACCAGCCGATGAGCAACGTGCCTACCACAGAAATAACAGTAAACTCCATCCCTTCTTTACCGGAAGCCAAAGCCGACTGAAGATTCATACCGAATCCCAACCCTACTACAGAATACTGCAGCAAATATTTAGAAGTTTTCTTATTAAATTTCGGGTGTGCCTGTCCGCAGGTTAATGCGAAAATAAGTCCGAGAAACAAAGCTACCGGAGGAGTCACCCACGCAGACCATGCTTGTAAACCAGGGATATAATCTAAAAACAGGAAGAAAGTCAAAGTAGAAAGTAATGCGACGTAAATCGTCTTGTTGTTTGCTTGCAACGTTTTTGTAGCTGTTGAAATCATATATTTATCTTTTTATTATTTTGCGGGCACAAAGGTACGGCAAACAACCAAGACAAACCAATCGTTTCTAATTATGTATTATAACTTTTTGTTATAATTATTTTTTCCAGTTATCAGATTATGCTTCTACAATATCTTTCCCAAAGGGTGACAATGCCAGTGCGGCCAACTTAAAGTGCTGTAAGCCAAAAGGTATCCCAATGATAGTAATACACAGAACAGCTCCAAAAACCAAATGTGACAGACAAATCCAAATTCCCCCCAAGAATATCCATAAAATATTCATTAAGACATAAAGGCAACCGCCTGAACGCTGTCCACTCCTCACCTCTTTACCAAAAGGCCATAAAGCAAGTCCCGCCAACTTCAACGTCTGCATGCCGAAAGGAATACCAATAATAGTCAGCATCATCAATATACTTGAGATTAAGTACTCCACTGCCGTAAAAATACCACCCAATAATAACCATAACAGATTCATTAAACAGCCCATATAGTATCAGTTCTAATATTTATTTAGTATTTTCTTTGTTGTCTCGTCCGGTCTGCCTTGAAAATACAGATCAATCACTTGCTGAAATAAATCATCAGAAGCAACTTCATTAAAAAGTGTCATGCACGACAGTACTTTCATTGTATCCAATCCTCCGAATACATCTACCGCTGCCTTACCTTTCAGTTGCAAAAATGCCGATGTTATTTCACGGAGCCTCACTCCTAATACGGAATGAGCAAGATATGCTTCGGCCTTCTCTTTACTGCTGATTCCATAATACTGAGAATTATAACTCATTCCCAATCCTTTTAATTGAGGGAATATGTACCAAATCCAATGAGAATATTTTTTCCCATTTTTCACTTCTGCAAGTGCTTGTTCATAAATACCTTGCTGAGCATCCAAAAAACGTTGTAAGTTATAGCCTGCCATACGAAACCAAAGATACAGAAGAAAAATGAATTTGGAATCCACTTTTCAGCAAACTTTCTCCTAAAATGTCTGTATCTTCTAAAAAAAATAAATTTCCCATTTCATACCACTTTTTTAACTCAACAAACATCTTCGATAGATACTTCAAATTGAATAGAGGACAACTACTTTAAGAGGCATTTCTGCCGAAAAAACGATTCGTATGGAAGAGGTCTAACCTACAAGTTCTTGCTATGATGCCCCGCAAAGCGCATAAAAACTTGAGATAATCCTCCCTCCTGCCCTTGTAACTGCACAAAATTGAATTCGCGCAACATCGACATCTCTTTTATCTCAACTACACGTAAAGTGCCGGCCACAAGTTCTTTATGCACCGACCGGATAGAGACAATTCCCATACAATCAGTATGTTCCAAAAAGAGCTTGATACTCTCCGTACCACCAAGATACATCAGAACATTCAAAGAAGACAGCTTCAGATTGTGTTGCGACAAAGCACGTTCAAATACATCCAACGTCCCCGAACCTCTTTCACGCAAAACCAAAGGGATATTCGGCAATTCTGCAGGTGTTATCTCCTCCTGAATATTTAGTTTACTGTTCACATGCACTACCGCAACAAGTTCATCTTGCAAAAACAAAGTATATTTCAGATTAGGTAAACGAAAAATACCTTCCACCAATCCCAATTCAATCCGGTGTTCTTGCAAAGCGACCTCCACTCCCCGAGAGTTTCCATTAAGGACAGAAAGATTGACTTGTGGAAACTTCGCAATAAAATGAGCCAATAAAGGGGGCAGGACATATTGAGCAATCGTCGTGCTAGCCCCCAGTTTCAACTCTCCAATATACTCGTTATGCAGCAAATGCATTTCATATTCAAGCCGCTTGTAATCATCTAAAATCTTTTCGCTATGCTTCAGCAGTAATTCACCGGCAACAGTCAATGAGATCTTACTACCCTGACGTTCGAACAAACGAGCCTGATAATAAGTCTCCAATTCCTGAATATGCTTAGTGATAGCAGGCTGGCTGACAAACAATTCTTGCGAAGCCTTTGTGAAACTCAGATTCTTCGCTACGCTCTGAAATACTTTTAAACGAAAATCGGACACCTTGTTATTTAAGTTATTTGAGGATTAAAATTAAAGATCAAGAATTAAACACAAAGACTATAGTTCTTCAGCTTTGATTCCTAATGCCTGCATAATAGGGAATGCCAACATATCCCACTTATATTCTACCTGCACTTCAGGCTCATTCATACGAAACTGGATAATCTCCTTGCCTTTCACTTCATGCAACGCATCGGATACTTTCTTGCCATATTCTTCATTGAAAGAAACGACAATCATCCTTTTCACATCAGCCGAATCAGCAACGATAGACAATAAATCCAAAAACAAATCTTCGCGTGAAACCATCCCTTCCGAAGGAACACTTGCAAATGAATATTCACCGTAAGGACTCTGAAAAGCGACTCCATTCAATTCCTTCACCAAATCGGAAGGATGGCAATGTACAAGCTGATCGGACTCTTTATCGTAAACAAAAAGAAATTGTACTTCATTTTTCCCTTCCGTAATCCCGGCATCCAGGGTCAGATAAGTGGTCAACATAGAAAGGTCTATATCCTGTAAAGAACGTCGCAAAGTCTCTTCAAAGTAACCTTTCATATCTGTAATTACAAAATTCAAGAAAGCAGCATCAATCAATACTACTGTTTCAGACAGTTTTATTTGAGGTTTATCATTCATACCTTATTTATAATATGATTACAGCGGATAAAGATACTACAATACTTTTATTTATTCACTTCATTTCGCGGCAAATTCGTCAGTATCATTCAGATGGAAAAGGTCATTTTGTCTTCTAGCTCCCTTATAATCATGCTATTTTGTCATATTTTTCTACTTGGCAAATCTTTTGAGCCCTTTCAAGTGTTATTAAAATCATGAAAAAAGAAAGGAGAACAACCATATGAACTTTAACAATTTTACCATCAAATCTCAAGAAGCGGTACAGGAGGCCGTGAATCTCGTACAAAGTCGGGGACAACAGGCGATTGAACCTGCTCATATCCTACATGGAGTAATGAAGGTAGGCGAAAATGTGACTAACTTCATCTTTCAAAAATTAGGAATGAACGGGCAACAGGTAGCTCTAGTCGTTGACAAACAGATCGAATCTCTGCCTAAAGTATCCGGAGGAGAACCTTACCTAAGCAGAGAATCTAATGAAGTATTGCAGAAGGCAACCCAGTATTCTAAAGAAATGGGAGATGAATTTGTTTCATTAGAACATATTCTGCTGGCTTTGCTAACTGTGAAAAGTACCGTATCCACCATCTTGAAAGATGCCGGAATGACGGAAAAAGAATTGCGTAACGCTATCAATGAACTCAGAAAAGGAGAAAAAGTTACTTCTCAATCCAGTGAAGACAACTATCAGTCATTGGAGAAATACGCTATCAATCTGAACGAAGCCGCCCGCAGCGGCAAACTGGACCCTGTAATCGGACGTGACGAAGAAATCCGACGGGTACTGCAAATATTAAGCCGCCGAACCAAGAACAATCCGATCTTGATTGGTGAACCGGGTACAGGTAAGACAGCTATCGTAGAAGGATTGGCGCATCGTATCCTCCGGGGAGACGTACCCGAAAACCTGAAAAACAAACAGGTCTACTCTCTCGATATGGGAGCATTGGTTGCAGGAGCAAAATATAAAGGAGAATTCGAAGAGCGACTAAAATCAGTAGTCAATGAGGTTAAGAAATCAGAAGGTGATATAATCTTGTTTATTGATGAGATTCATACACTGGTAGGCGCCGGCAAAGGCGAAGGAGCAATGGATGCTGCAAATATTCTGAAACCGGCATTGGCACGTGGAGAACTACGTTCGATCGGTGCAACCACTCTCGACGAATATCAGAAGTATTTCGAGAAAGATAAAGCATTGGAACGTCGTTTCCAGATTGTACAGGTAGATGAACCGGATACTCTGAGTACCATTTCCATCCTTCGTGGATTGAAAGAACGCTACGAGAACCATCATCATGTACGTATCAAAGACGATGCCATCATAGCAGCTGTAGAACTGAGCAGCCGTTACATCACTGACCGTTTCTTGCCGGACAAAGCAATCGACCTGATGGATGAAGCAGCAGCCAAACTACGTATGGAAGTAGATTCCGTTCCAGAAGAATTGGATGAAATCTCACGTAAGATCAAACAGTTAGAAATCGAACGTGAAGCCATTAAGCGTGAAAATGATAAGCCGAAACTGGAAATTATCGGCAAAGAACTGGCCGAACTAAAAGAAGTTGAGAAGTCCTTCAAAGCTAAATGGCAAAGTGAAAAAACGCTGATGGATAAAATCCAGCAAAACAAAGTGGAAATAGAGAATCTGAAGTTCGAGGCAGAGAAAGCAGAACGTGAAGGAGACTATGGAAAAGTTGCCGAAATCCGTTACGGAAAGCTCCAGGCTTTGGACAAAGAGATAGAAGATACGCAGGAGAAACTTCGTGGTATGCAAGGTGATAAAGCCATGATCAAAGAAGAAGTGGATGCTGAAGACATCGCTGACGTTGTTTCACGCTGGACGGGCATCCCTGTCAGCAAAATGATGCAAAGTGAGAAAGATAAATTATTGCATTTGGAAGACGAACTCCATCAACGAGTGATTGGACAAGACGAAGCAATTGAAGCGGTTGCAGATGCCGTACGTCGTAGCCGTGCCGGATTACAGGATCCCAAACGCCCGATCGGTTCTTTTATTTTCCTTGGAACGACCGGTGTCGGTAAAACTGAACTGGCAAAGGCATTGGCGGAATTCCTCTTTGACGATGAATCGATGATGACACGTATAGATATGAGCGAGTATCAAGAAAAGCATAGTGTTTCTCGTTTGGTCGGAGCACCTCCGGGATACGTTGGATACGATGAAGGCGGCCAGCTGACAGAAGCCATTCGCCGGAAACCTTACTCAGTTGTTTTGTTTGACGAAATAGAAAAAGCGCATCCGGATGTTTTCAATATCCTGTTGCAAGTACTGGATGACGGACGACTCACTGACAACAAAGGAAGAGTAGTCAACTTCAAAAACACCATCATCATCATGACTTCAAATATGGGAAGTTCTTATATACAAAGTCAGATGGAGAAACTGAGCGGTTCAAATAAGGAAGAAGTTATCGAAGAAACGAAGAAGGAAGTGATGAATATGCTAAAGAAAAACATTCGTCCGGAATTCCTGAATCGTATTGATGAAACAATCATGTTCCTGCCGCTGACGGAAACTGAAATCAGACAAATTGTACTCTTACAAATCAAAGGTGTACAAAAGATGCTTGCAGAAAACGGAGTTGAACTGGAAATGACAGATGCTGCTTTGAATTTCTTATCCCAGGTAGGATATGATCCTGAATTTGGAGCCCGTCCGGTAAAAAGAGCTATCCAGCGTTATTTACTGAACGATCTGTCGAAAAAGTTATTGTCTCAGGAAGTCGACAGAAGCAAAGCAATCATTGTTGACTCAAACGGAGACGGATTAGTATTCAGAAACTAAATTATAGTTAGTTGTTATAAGGACAGCCGGTATGTTCCCAAGTGAGCATATCGGCTTTTTTATATTCCTGAATATATAATTCTTCTTACTTCCGGCTGACAATTAGGATGGCTCATGACTAAGACATAAGTACCTTTTCTGGATATCTCTAAAGTGAGCGAAGGCAAGGCAAATCTATGTTTCTCTTTCAGCTCCCCCTGCGAATCATATAAAAATACCATTGTACCTACCAACATTCCCGTTAAGCACAATGTTCCTTTTTCATTATCAAGATAAACGTTTACCTCTTTATTTGTTATTACATCCATATTTTTGCGTATATTAGCAGTTACAAAGATAGAAAAAAACTATGTTTATTTACTATATAAACAATAAAATATTCATGCAAACATAAGATTGCTTAAAGAACACTAAAGGGGACCCTTTAATTACGCAGACATATAAAAACACAAAAAAGCGTGACAACTTGTAACATTATCACGCTTTCCTTATTACATTTATGCATCTAAGCCATCAATGTTTCATGACTTATTTTTCATCAGTCGCAACCTCTTCTTCAGCTTCCGGCTCTGATTTAAATTCTGTAATTCCATTCGAAATTAAGATGTTATACCAGGAAATCAATTTCTTAATATCCGCGATGTATACTCTTTCACGATCAAAGTTAGGCAATACCTCCCCTAAATACTCGCGTAACTGCTCCGGAGTGGCTTTTTTAGGGTCAATAGAGGCAACTGCAGTATTTTCTTTTTTCTTCATAGCTTCCAGCACATCATACAAAGGTACTTCAGCATCATCTGTATACATTGCTATATCTGCCAAAGAGATAATTTTCTCATTACCATAAGCGGGGAAACGTTTTTTATCTGCACTGATTGATTCAACAATCAACATATTTTTTCCTTGCGAAATTAGTTTGTACAATCCCGGTTTACCGGAGATAGACAGGATAGTCTTCAACATAGTATATATTCTTTTATTTATTAATTATTTTTTTGCGGAGCAAAGGTAATGATTATTTTTAGATAGCAAAGAAATAAACTTCAAAACCTGCGGAATTAAAGGGGTTTCATCGTCATTCACGATTACAAAATCAGCATGATTCCGCTTAACCTCATCGCTCATTTGCGCTTCGATACGTTTCATTATCAATTCCCTTGAAGAATAGTCACGCCTAATTGCCCGTTCCACTCTCACCTCCAACGGTGCATATACCATTACTACAAAGTCTACTTCCTGCTTAAAGCCTGCTTCCAGAAGGATGGCAGATTCCATACCGACCATAGCTATATCACCTTTCCCTTTCACCCATCGCCTGAAGTCTTCTTTCACCTGCGGATGAATGACAGCATTCACTTTTTTCGCATGTTCGGGGCTTCCAAATATATAAGATGCTAATAAAGGACGATTCAATTCTCCATTCAGGAAAACATCCTGTCCGACCAAGGCGCAAAGTTCCCGGCGTATCACATCATTCGTATGAGTGATACGCTTCGCCTCAATATCGGAAATATAAACGGGGATTCCCATAATCTCCAGCAATCTGGAAACTACACTTTTTCCACTACCGATACCGCCGGTAATACCTATTTTAATAGCCATCGGAAGAAACTTGTTCTATCAGAAAATCAACTTGCTCGGGTACAATACGGATTTGATTGATTCCACGGGGAGCCGACTTCAACTTCACCGTATATTTATCCGATCCTAATTTTAGCAGTTCCTCATAAGAAACATTAATCACAAAATCACTGGCTTTAATGCTACGAAAACGCTTTAAACCCACTTGAAAAGTAATTTGAACCTTCGATGGAAAAGCACGGAGCACTTTATCTGCCGGGAAGTTAATCCCACGTAACGGCACCTCCACGGTTTTCTCAGTATAAATATCAACAGGGAAAGTCAGTTCAACCGAGGCGGGAACAAACTTCACTCCTTTTTTATTATCCAAGGCAACCCGTTGCCGAATCGTATCCGATATATTTTCAAGATTTACCTCTTGAGTATAAGCGGTTGTTATAGTATCCAAAATTCCGGCCGGAGCATATACCAATACGGAATCCGGACTGCAAATGGTATCAGAAACATAATATTGAAGCCCTGCAGTCACTTTTCCTTGAAAATGAACGGGTACTAATTTGGACTTGCCTGTCGAATAGATATAATCTAACGTATCAGGTTTTATTGAAAGTATCTTAGAAGAAGCATTCAATTGACTGAGTATCTTCTTTTCAAACTCAGAGGCAAAGATTTTCACGTGATTATTTTGCCCTTTATAGTCAGGGAAACTCAGATTTACCGGAAAGAAACTCTTCCCCAACATATAATTGAGAAGCACTGTTCCTTTATCTTTTACCCGGACGCGAAGTTCGGAAGGAGGTTCCGAAGTGAGCACAATATTATTAGGGACATCCTTCATCCTCACCGGGATAGAGAATTCCGCTTCATAGTCATTATTAAGAGTCTGAATCAGCCAGAATCCACTGGCTATCAGGAAAAAAAATAAAAAAATTAAGAACTCCCTGCTTTTATCACTAAGCAGGAAATCCTTAATTCTCTTGGATAGTCTTAAATATGTATATCTTAATTTCCTACGATCAAGCATAGGGTATTTGTTTACTAAAGATTATTTAGACTGATTGCCGGCAGCCGAAGCATCAGCAAAAATAGAATTCTTATCTATTTTAATCTTCACGTTAGAAGCGATTTCAAGTACTATATAATCATCAGTAATCTCTTTGATTGTACCATGGATACCACCTGCAGTAATTACCGACTGGTTTACCTGAAGAGATTTACGGAAATTAGCAATTTCTTTCTGCTTCTTATTTTGAGGGCGAATCATAAAGAAATACATGATAACAAACATAGCTATCAGCATGATCCACATCATACTTCCACCTCCCGCTGCGGGAGCTTGCAATAATACAGTCAATAAGTTCATAAATAATCAAGTTTTAGTTTCTACTATATGGACAAAGGTATCAGTTTTTAGTCAACTTACCTTCTTTTTTCAATTGATTAACTATTCCATCCAGCGTTCCGTTGATAAAGCTACCGCTCTTGGCAGTGCTATACAACTTCGCAATTTCTACATATTCATTTAACGAAACACTTACCGGAATGTTCGGGAAACTTAAAATTTCGGCTAAAGCAGTCTGCATAATGATAATATCCATAAATGCGATACGATCCAAATCCCAGTTTTTCGTATTCTCGCTCACAAGATGACGGTAATAGTCAGCATTCAGAATTGTACGACGGAACAAGCGGCGTGCAAATTCCTGATCTTCGTCATCCTTGAATTCGGGAAGTAATTCCTGATTTGCTCCGTTCTTTTCTTCAAAACGCTTAATCGTTTTCAAGACAAAGGTATCTACAATCTCTTTATCGTCATTCCAATACAGACTCTGGTCTTCCAGCACCTGATCAAGAGAATCATTATTAAAGATATATGTTTTATAGAGTTTTCTCCACAATTCGCGGTCAGCTTCATATGAATTGTCACCGGAAGCCATATAATCTTTATAAATATCGCTTTCTACTATTTTCTCATAAAGCTCTTTGACGAAATCCTGATCATTTGCCCAAGTTCGCTTCTGATTGGATATAAACTCGGTCAGTTGCTTGTTCACCTCCAGCTGTGCAACAAACTTATTATCCACAAACTTTGTGTTGGGATACAACTCTTCTTTAGTAGGAGCCAGTTTTGCTTTTGCCGCATCAATACGTTTTTGTGCATACTCTGTTAATGCCATCATCAGCATTAACAAATAATTATAAAGGTCATACGCCTTTGAAAGGCTGAAGAATAACTCTTTCTCCGCTGAGTCTAGATTTTTGCTGCCATTTTGGTAATAGGCATACACTATTTGTATAATCTTAAGACGAATAAGAACTCTGTTGATCATAATTCAAATTAATACTGTTATTATCGAACTGCAAAAGTAGATATTTTTAATGAGTTTCCACAAATAAATCACATTTTTTAATGCAGTATTTGATTCTCTGCGCTTTTTCTTTTGACAGTTTAAAAAAAATATCCAATTTTGAGGCCGATTATTAACGGACCCAATGATATGGAAGATTTTAAAAAGAAAATGAACGCAGACATGAATGATAAGGAGATCGTTTTCTCCAAGTCCATCAAAGCAGGTAAACGCATCTATTACCTCGATGTGAAGAAGAACCGTAAAGATGAAATGTTTTTAGCTATTACGGAGAGTAAGAAAGTGGTGATGGGAGAAGGAGATGACTCTCAGGTTAGCTTCGAAAAGCATAAAATCTTCTTATATAAGGAGGATTTTCAGAAATTTATGGCAGGATTGACAGAAGCCATCAGTTTTATTAACCACAGTGACATGAACGATTACATCAGCCGCCTGAACGAAGAAGCTGATATAAAAAGAGAACAGGAAGCTCTTGCCGAAGAAGCACAAGAGGATAAGTTGGAAAACGAAATTAAGATTGATATTGACTTTTAAAGAGGTAACTCTTTGATATTTCAAAAAAAAGCTGTACTTTTGCACCGCTTTTTTGCAACATCGTGTGATAATCCACATCGTGTAATGGTGAATTAAGCAAACTAACTTAATTTAGAGTAACACATTTTTTTAAGAAATGAAATCAATTGAAGTAAAAGGAACTGCAAGAACTATTGCAGAACGCTCTTCGGAACAAGCAAGAGCTTTGAAAGAAATTCGTAAGAACGGTGGTGTACCTTGTGTACTTTACGGAGCCGGTGAAGTTGTTCACTTTACAGTGACTAACGAAGGTCTTCGTAACTTGGTTTATACTCCGCACATTTACGTAGTAGATCTGGATATCGATGGCAAAAAAGTAAACGCTATCTTGAAAGATATTCAATTCCACCCGGTAAAAGACAACATTCTTCATGTTGACTTCTATCAGATTGACGAAGCTAAACCTATCGTTATGGAAGTTCCGGTACAGTTGGAAGGTCTTGCAGAAGGTGTGAAAGCCGGTGGTAAGCTTGCATTGCAGATGCGTAAGATCAAAGTGAAAGCTCTGTACAATGTAATTCCTGAAAAACTGATTGTTAACGTATCTCACTTGGGATTGGGTAAGACTGTTAAAGTTGGCGAACTGAGCTTCGAAGGTCTTGAACTGATCAGCGCTAAGGAAGCAGTTGTATGTGCTGTTAAGTTGACTCGTGCAGCAAGAGGTGCAGCAGCAGCCGCTGGAAAGTAATTTGAGATTATCCCTGTAAAGAGATATAGCAAAACGCAGATTAATGCAGATTAAAGCAGATGTTCAGTCTGCATTAGTTTGCGTTAATCTGCGTTTCTCTTTTTATATTCACGAACTGTTTTTACGAAAAAACAATGATTAAATATCTAATTGTCGGACTAGGAAACATTGGACCCGAATATCATGAAACCCGGCACAATATTGGTTTCATGACAGTAGAGGCATTGGCAAGAATCAACAATGCTCCTCCCTTTATTGACGGACGCTACGGATTTACCACTAGTTTTTCGATCAAAGGACGCCAGTTAATCCTGCTCAAACCGTCAACTTTCATGAACCTGAGCGGACTGGCTGTTCGCTATTGGATGCAAAAAGAAAACATCCCATTGGAAAATGTGTTAATAGTAGTAGATGATTTGGCTCTCCCCTTCGGCACTCTGCGTCTGAAAGGAAAAGGAAGTGACGCCGGACATAATGGTCTGAAGCACATAGCAGCCATTTTAGGAACTCAGAACTATGCCCGTTTACGCTTTGGTATCGGAAATGACTTCCCCAAAGGCGGACAGATTGATTATGTACTCGGACACTTTACTGACGAAGATCGCAAGACAATGGATGAAAGACTGGAAACAGCCGGAGAAATCATTAAAAGTTTCTGTCTGGCAGGTATTGATATTACCATGAACCAGTTCAATAAGAAATAGGAGTATTTACAATTGACTATTTCACAGCGTATATATGCAAACGGTCATTAAGTACTCCACCATGACACATGGTACACTGTTAATTAATAAATTATCAATATATGGCAGAAGCAAGAATAGATAAATGGATGTGGGCTGTTCGTATTTTCAAGACACGCACAATTGCCGCCGAAGCCTGCAAGATGAACCGTGTCACTATCAACGGAGCATACGTAAAGGCATCTCGCATGATAAAGCCGGGTGATGTAGTTCAAGTTAAGAAGCCGCCTATTACCTATTCATTCAAAGTGTTGCAAGCTATTGAGAAGCGAGTAGGCGCAAAGCTTGTACCCGATGTAATGGAAAACGTTACCACTCCCGACCAATACGAACTATTGGAAATGAGTAAAATCAGCGGATTCATTGATCGCGCACGGGGAACCGGACGTCCAACCAAAAAAGACCGCAGAAGTCTGGAGGAATTCACAGCTCCGGAATTTATGGATGATTTTGATTTCGACTTTGATTTCGACGAAGATAAGTAAATAATGAACGGTGAATAAACTTATAGCATGAAGTTACAAGTTTATTCACCGTTTATTATTTTACCAACTGTTGATTACAGATTTGCTTTCACAGCATCAATTAGCTCCTGATATTCAGCATCGGTCAAATAAACTTTTCCCGGATTCATCTGAAATACACCGCCATAATCAGGTCCGTCTACATATTTCGGAGCCAGATGGAAATGCAAATGAGATAATTTATCTGAGTAAGCACCATAGTTGATCTTTTCCGGCTGGAAAGCTTTCTGCATTGCACGGGTAACACGTGCCACATCAGCCATAAATGCATTACGGTCTTCATCGCTCAATTCGTTCAAATCATTTACGTGATCCTTGTAAGCAACGAGGCAACGCCCCCGATAAGTTTGCTCTTTAAACAAAAACACACGTGATACACTAAGCTGCGCAATCTCAATCATCAGATTATGCAACGTTTCATTGTTCTGGCAATACAGACATTCTTTTGGATCACTCTTCATGATATTCTTATTTTTATGTTTTGACAAAGCAAAAATAGTCGTTCTGCTTTTATTTCACCTGTATTTTTTCGTTTTTTTGATCGACTAATTGGTACACGTTCTCTTTTTCACCAACAACCCACACTACATCCCCCTCTTCGAACGGTGCATTTACATCCGGCACCATCAGAGTGCCATCTTCCCGTTCCACACCGGCTATCATACAATGATACTTATCCCGTATACCCGATTCACGGATTGTTTTACCCAGAAAAACGGAGTCTGCATCAATAATGAACTGCTTCAAAGTCATCTCTCCCTTCTCATACATCTCCCAGTCTATCTTCGCACCACTTTGCATGGCACTGCTAAATACATTCAATTGTTCGTCCGTTCCTATTACCTGTATCTTGTCCATAGGAAAAAGACGCACCGAGCCACCGGGAATATTAATCCTTCTCTTCCCCCGCAAGATAGAAGCGATATGAATGCCATATTTCTTTCCCAAATTTAGTTCCATCAACGTTTTTCCCGCCCAAGTGGATTCCCCCGGAATCTCCAAATCCGCCAAATGCAGATCATGAGATAACAGACGTCCGGCATATTCGGGTTTCTTCTCTCCCAAATATTCTGCACGCACCTCTCTGGAACGCAGATTTTGAAAGAAACGCCGTTCTATCAATATAGATTGCTTTTTCAAACGACGCGACCAGACCATCAACAAGACTGCAAGCACAGCCACTCCAATAATCAATCCAATAGATGCCTTAAACAATCCCGATATCACAAAAATGACAAATAACGCCGCAATCATAATACGTATGACAATAGTAGACACCAATGGTGCACGATTGGCACGGTTATCATGCCACAGGGTCATAAATTCCACCGAATGGTTTTTCTTCACCATGATAGCACGCAGGAAAGGCGAAATGCAAAGGATAATAAAAACAGCCCCCAATAATGACGCCCAGAAATGAGGCAGGTTCTCCTTAAAGAATGGGACGACAAAACGGAAAGACAGTGCAATAATGGATATACTGACAATTGAATATACCACAGTTATGCGTACCATTGCCAGCAACAGCTTCTTCCACAAATTCTCATGATTAAGTACTGTTTGCGAGCCCGAAGAATAACGCATTAAGAACTTTCTCCAGGAAGCGGGTAAATGAGCATCCACAAAAGAAGAAGCCGGTTCAGCCAGACGAATCATATAAGGAGTCAGGAAAGTGGTTATCACAGAAACTGCTACCACTATCGGATATAAGAAATCGCTCGTCACGTGCAGAGATACACCCAATGAAGCTATAATAAATGCGAATTCACCAATCTGAGTCAAACTGAAACCGCACTGCATAGCCGTCTTCAAGGGTTTGCCGGAAAGAATCACGCCGAATGTTCCGAAGGTAGCCTGCCCCAAAATAACTGCGATCGTAATTACAATGATAGGTATTGCATATTCAATAATCATTGCAGGATCGACCATCATCCCCACCGATACAAAGAAAATTGCGCCAAAAAGATCTTTCACCGGCTTCACCAACCGGTCAATAGATTCCGCTTCGATTGTTTCTGCCAGAATAGACCCCATGATAAACGCACCGAATGCAGCAGAGAACCCTGTATTGGCTGCCATCACTACCATACCGAAACACAGTGCCAATGATACGATAAGCAGAGTTTCCTCTCCCATCAGTTTCCTGCAACGCTTCAAAAACTCCGGAATCAGATAGATGCCTACTACAAACCACAAAATAAGAAAGAACAGCAGTTTACCAATACTCTCCAGCATCTCGGTGCCTTCAAAGTTATGGCTTACCGCCATCGTAGAAAGCATCACCATCAATACAATAGCCAGTATATCCTCCAGAATCAGAATACTCAGTACAAGCCCGGTGAACTGCTTCTTCCTCAGTCCCAAGTCATCGAACGCCTTATAAATAATAGTAGTAGAAGACATCGCAATCATACCACCTAGAAACAGGCTGTCCATCCGATGCCAGCCGAATCCCATACCGACACCTATCCCCAGCAATATCATACAAAAGATGATGGTGCAGGCAGCGATGATAGCAGAACCTCCGACTTTTACGATTTTCTTAAAACTGAACTCCAGACCAAGAGCAAACAACAAGAAGATAACGCCAATATCCGCCCATGTCTTAATGTTGGCGGTATCCATTACAGATGGTGTATAAGGCATGTGAGGACTTGCCAGAAAACCGGCAACCACATATCCCAACACCAAAGGTTGCTTTAACTTCTTAAACAACAAAGTCATGACGCCGGCACAGATCAATATCAGCGCAAGATCGGCAATGAGTGTAGGTAATTGAGACATTGTTTCATCGTATTTGGTGACAAAATTAAAATAAATCTATCGTATAAACAACAGATTCACGGATATGTTTTAAATCAATGGCAACAAACAGCCCGCACAAAACATCTAATTACTTATATAAAACATTATTAATTATGTAAAAAATCGATAGCCTATCCTTTAATAGATAAACTACCGACTTCATTTTATGATACTAATTCCCGAACCACAACCTTCATTTTTCCGTTGAATTTGATAAAAGGATATGAGAATTATTTATCGTAGATATTTGAAAACTATCAAATTATTCTAAAGGAGTAAACTCTTTATATTCTCTGGACATATTTATTTCCCCATATTCTCCCCATCGGTCATAAATGGCAAATTTCTTGGTTGTAAGTTCTTCTATATCCCAATAATGATCCGAACCAAAATAAATTGTACTGGAACTCTGATCATAAAAAGCCCATCTCATATTAACAACACGTCGTTGTTCTTTTCCGTTTTTATCAGTTACAATTAAAGTTTGAGTACACGTACCATCTCTTCTAAACGTATACAGCCCTTGAATCGTCTCGTCAGCATCATTGACTGTTTTTTGACTAGCCCATGTTACATCACATATCAGAGATATGACATCATCTTCCGCCTTTGTATAATATCCGGTCTTCTCCACACAGCCTGTCATAAGAAAAGCCATGATAAAAACGAGTGATACAAAAATCCTACTTTTCATCAACGTAAGAATTTGAAGTTTGCAATACAGGGAGCATTTAAACTCGTCGTTTCAAAATTCCATTCTGCATAATCTCCCTGAGTTACAGACCATTCAAAACAAGGATTGATATTATAACCAATTCCACAAAATAGCACTCTTGCTGTCTCCTTATTGTCAATATTTCTAATGTGGCAGGTTACGTAGAATGCCCAACCTGCATTCTTATAAGATTGTGGATTTAATTCTATAGATGTTTCGATATAATTACTTTTATTTATATAATAACTCTCCTTATAATCCGTTACGTTCAGTGACGCTACTGTAGAAGAATATCTACCATTATCAAACTGTTTTTTCTTCAATTCAATTGGCGAATCATCCTTTATCTGACTAATGTATATTTCATTTTCTGTTATCATCACAATATAATCTACGCCATGAGAGGCCGCCAACTGTCCACACCTACTATTTACTTGATTAATACTTTCTTTAAAGATACTAAGATTAAGGGAGTTGACGGAATTTAACTCTTCTACATCCACATTAGTTATATACGATAATACAGAATTGCGTTTATTAGAATTGATATAATATTCATGCGTAGTTTTATTTATATCAACAAATTCATTTAACACCGCAGCATCTTGCTGGTAGTTGCGACTTGCGGGAGTTGGAACACTAAGATTATCTTTACAACTCTGAAAAGATAAAGATAATAAGACAATTGCTAAAAATAGAATAGACTTCATAGTTAATAGTTTTTTGTGTGTACGAACAATAAGTTTTCAAATATAAGAAACTATCTTTAGTGTATGCAATCTATTGAAAGAAAAGAAGTTAATATTAAAAAGAATTATACTACCACAATGATTTCACCTTCCACTTTTACATCCATTTAGAGTTTTATCCAATATCCAAAATATATTTATGATAAAGATATTCTATCCTTCTTGTTTCGTATGTGTCAATTCATTCTTACCCTCAAGTACAAACATTGCCAATATATAATAGGCATAAAGGGAGGGATACTCCTTTTATGCCTATAGAATGGAAAAATCTTTTTATTTTCTAAAAGGTGGCTTCACCACTATTGCCTTCAATTTACGTCCACGCATATCAATACAGATCTCCGCACCTGCCTTGGCATATTCCGGTTTCACATATCCCATGCCAATACCAATCTTGCGAGTGGGAGACATTGTACCGGAAGTCACCACTCCTATACCTTCTCCTTCCACATTCACCAATTCATAGCCGTGACGAGGAATGCCTCGGTCAATCATTTCAAAACCAACTAGTTTACGGGTAGTTCCTTCTGCCTTCTGCCTTTCCAACATCGGACGGTTGATGAACTCCTTACCTTCCACAAACTTAGTGATCCATCCCAATCCAGCTTCGATCGGTGAAGTCTTATCATCCAGATCATTGCCATAAAGGCAAAATCCCATTTCCAGACGAAGCGTATCACGGGCACCCAGCCCTATCGGCTTGATACCGAATTCTTCCCCCGCCTCAAATACAGCTTTCCATACCGCCTCGGCAGCATCCGGATAGAAATAAAGTTCAAAACCTCCGGCACCGGTGTATCCGGTATTGGAGATAATCACATTCTCTTTTCCCGCAAACCGGCCAACGGTAAATGTATAATAAGGAATAGCCGACAGATCAATATCCGTCAACTTCTGCAAAGCAAGAATAGCCTTCGGACCCTGAACAGCAAGCTGCGCCATATTATCGGAAGAATTCTCCAGTTCCGCCCCCTCCGTATTATGAGAAACACACCAGTCCCAATCCTTTTCTATATTGGCCGCATTCACTACCAGCAGATATTTTTCCGGCTCATAGCAATATACCAGCAAGTCATCTACAATTCCCCCTTCTTCATTAGGGAAGCAGGTATATTGTATCTTACCGGGAACAAGTGCCGCCACATTATTGGAAGTCACCTTCTGAAGAAAGGCTAACGCTTGCGGCCCTTTCACCCAGAATTCTCCCATATGGGATACATCAAATACCCCGACTGCATTACAAACAGTCAAATGTTCATCAATAATTCCAGAGTACTCGATAGGCATATTATAGCCTGCAAATTCGTGCATTTTAGCACCTAATGCAATGTGTTTCTCTGTAAACGGAGTGGTTTTCATTTTTTGTGTATTAAGTTTTAAGTAATAAATTGATATTCGTGGAATGTAATCACTTAGAAGCTACTAGTTCGGCAATCTTCACAATGACGTTCATTGCCTTCTCCATATTCTGAATAGGAACAAACTCATAACGTCCGTGGAAATTAAGACCGCCGGCAAAAATATTCGGGCAGGGTAAACCTTTGAATGATAGCTGCGCTCCATCCGTACCGCCACGAATCGGCTTCACATTCGGCTTCACTCCTACCGCCTCCATGGCTGCAAAAGCTGTGTCGATGATATGCATCACCGGTTCTATTTTCTCACGCATATTATAGTATTGGTCACGTAACTCTAGTGTCGCCGTACCTTCTCCATATTCGGTGTTGATCTCCGCAACCAGACGTTTTATTTCTTCCTTGCGTTTCTCAAACTTGGCACGGTCATGGTCGCGAATGATATAAGACACTGTACTTTGCTCCACATCTCCCTGAATACTGATCAGATGATAGAATCCTTCATACCCTTCAGTCTGCTCCGGTGTTTCCATCGATGGCAACATTGCGATAAACTGATTAGCGACACGAATCGAGTTTATCATCTTATTCTTTGCATATCCGGGGTGTACATTACGTCCTTTAAAAGTAATCTTTGCAGCGGCAGCATTGAAATTTTCAAACTCCAGTTCCCCTACTTCACCACCATCCATCGTATACGCCCATTCGCAGCCAAACTTCCCGACATCGAACTTATGCGCACCTTCACCGATTTCCTCATCCGGATTGAAACCGATACGAATCTTTCCATGTTTGATTTCGGGATGTTCTTTCAGATAAACGATTGCTGATACGATCTCGGCAATTCCCGCTTTATCATCCGCACCAAGCAGCGTCTTGCCGTTTGTTACAATCAAATCCTCTCCTTTATGATCGAGCAGTTCCGGAAATTGTGCAGGAGAAAGAATGATATTTTCTTCGGCACAAAGCACTATATCCGTCCCATCGTAGCCTTTTACAATACGTGGAGTTACATCTTTTCCTGTCATATCGGGACTTGTATCCATATGAGCGATAAACCCGATAGTGGGTACTTTTTTATCTATATTAGCAGGAAGCGTGGCAAAAAGATAGCCATGTTCATCCAAAGTAATATCTTCCAACCCCAAAGATTCCAGTTCAGTCTTCAGATATTCAGCGAATACCATCTGTTTCGGAGTACTGGGAGTAAGCCCTGTTGATTCATCCGACTGTGTATCAAAGCTCACATACTTCAAAAATCTGTCTACTAAAGTCATATCTATTTTACGATTTAATGATTTGCAATTTACATTTTGATAGTTTATAGTGCCGTAAAGATAAAAAAAGAGCCGTGAATTGACAAACAATTCACGGCTCTTTTTTCTCAGTATATTACTTAAAAGTGACTGCTACCATCAAAACAATGCGTACACACTTTACATTTCGGCAGCCCGATAGCTTCAATCAAAGTCTCAAGCGTGTTGAATTTCAATGAAGTCAGTCCGAAACGCTCGGCTATGATACTAACCATTTTCTCGTATTCGGGAGACCCCGTAGTGGCGTATTTCTCCAGATTCTTATTCTCATCGCCTTCCAGTTCTTTAATAATACGACGAGTAATCAACTCCAAAGCATTCTTAGAAGCCGAGAAACCCACAAACGGACAGGCATAGATCAACGGAGGGCAAGCGATACGCATATGTACCTCTTTCGCTCCATAATCATATAGAATCTTCACATTATCACGCAACTGTGTTCCACGCACAATCGAATCATCACAAAACAGCAGACGCTTTCCCTGAAGCATGGCACGATTCGGAATTAGCTTCATCTTTGCAACCAGCGAACGCATTTCCTGATTGCTGGGTGTGAAGCTACGAGGCCATGTCGGTGTATATTTTGAAATGGCACGATGATAAGGAACTCCTTTACCTTCCGCATAACCCAACGCCATACCTACTCCCGAATCAGGGATACCACAGGCACAATCCACTTCCGATTCGTCCTTCTGTCCCATCTTCATTCCACTGGTGAAACGGACTTCCTCTACATTTTTGCCCTCATAACAAGAGGTCGGGAAACCATAATACACCCAAAGGAAAGAACAAATCTGCATTCCTTCATTCGGTTGGCGAAGCTGCTCGATATGATCGGGATACATGCGTACTATTTCCCCCGGTCCCAGATACTTTTCGATTTCATAATCCAGATTCGGGAAACTGGATGACTCGCTGGTAGCGGCATACGCACCATCTTTCTTGCCGATCACCACCGGAGTACGTCCCCATTGGTCACGAGCCGCGATAATACTGCCATCCTCTGTCAGAATCAGCAGAGAACAAGAACCCTTGATATGTTTGAATACGTTCTCGATACCTTCGGTGAAGGTTCTTCCTTGTATGATAAGCAGTGCGATGAGTTCCGTTTGATTGGTGTTGCTCGAACTAAGTTCGGCGAAGTGCATATTTTGGTTGAGAAGGTCTTCTTCCAGTTCCTGGATATTCGATATTTTAGCGACTGTGACGATGGCGAAGCGGCCGAGGTGGGAATTGATGATAATGGGTTGTGCATCTGTGTCGCTGATAATGCCTATGCCGGCATTGCCTTTAAATTTATCAAGCTCTCCTTCAAACTTGGATCGGAAATATGTACTTTCCAGATTGTGAATGGAGCGAATAAATCCTTTCTCCTGACTATAAGTCGCGAGTCCGCCCCGCTTTGTACCCAGATGTGAGTTATAATCTGTACCATAGAATAAATCAGTCACGCAACTCGATTTCGAGACTGTTCCGAAAAAACCTCCCATGTTGTTCTCTTTATTGATAATGTTTAAAAAAAGATGGCGCAAAAGTACAAAAAAGAATCCATCCGATAAAAAAAGCACTCCGCAAAGTTTTAATTTTCTTTGCGGAGTACTTCTAAATTTTATTAAAAATACAAAGAAGATTGAACAATCGTTTTAGTCGCGTCTCATTTCCATTTCTTAATTGATTTCCGGTCGGATGGAGCTGCTTCGATAAGACTCAATGCAAAACCACCGCTGCGTGCCAGCTTGACGGACATCTTTGTTTTATTCGTAACGATCCCTTTCTTTATCTGATAGGAAGTCGGATTCTTTTCGTAGTCAGCCTCTTTTCCGTCGGCATACAGGGTAGCCACATACTCTTTATCCGGTTCCAGAAAATCAAGAGTAAACGCGGCAGTACGGGAGTTTTCGTCAGTAATACCGCCAACAAACCAATGATTGGTTCCTTTTGCTTTGCGGGCTACTGTAATATAATCCCCCGGTTCGGCTTCCAGATATTTGCTGTCATCCCAGTCCAAGGCTACATCTTTAATAAACTGGAAAGCATCCGGATAACGCTCATAACTTTCCGGCAAATCGGCAGCCATCTGCAAAGGACTGTACATTGTTACGTAAAGAGCCAGTTGTTTCGCCAGAGTAGTACGTACAACGCTATGCTTCCCATCCAGAAAAGAAATTCTCGTGTCGAAGATACCCGGTGTATAATCCATCGGGCCGCCGATCTGCCGAGTGAATGGAAGCAAAGTAGTATGAAAAGGTTTATTACCGGCAAAAGCTTCATATTCCGTCCCCCGTGCCGATTCATTGCCGATCAGGTTGGGATAAGTACGGCATAATCCAGTAGGACGTACAGCTTCGTGCGCATTCACACAGATTTTATAATCGGCGGCTTTCGTCACGGCATATAGATAATGGTTGTTCATCCATTGTCCATAGTGATGTTCGCCCCGAGGAATGATATTGCCAACATAACCACTTTTCACGGCATTATATCCGTTGTCAACCATAAATTGGTAGGCCGTATCCAGATGGCGTTCGTAGTTACGCACGGAGGCAGATGTTTCATGATGCATCATCAGCTTCACCCCTTTCTCTTTGGCATATGCGTTTAGCATCTTCACGTCGAAATCCGGATAGGGAGTGACGAAATCAAACACATAATCTTTTGATTTGCCGAACCAATCTTCCCAGCCTTCATTCCAGCCTTCTACCAATACCTGATCGAAACCATGCTGCGCTGCAAAGTCGATATAACGTTTTACTTTGTCATTGTTGGCAGCGTGACGTCCGTTAGGGCTTGTCTTTGAGTAATCCGTCTGTCCGAGTTTGACGGAATAAACATCATCTGTATATGCCCAACTGCTTTTTCCGGTAATCATCTCCCACCACACACCGATATACTTCACCGGTTTAATCCAAGAAACATCTTGATAAGCACATGGTTCGTTCAGATTCAAGGTCAGTTTGGAAGCAAGGATATCGCGTGCATCATCGCTCACAATCACCGTACGCCACGGAGACTGACAGGGTGTCTGCATATAACCTTTATCTCCCATTGCATCCGGTGTCAGCCATGATTCAAAAATCAGTTTTTTGTCATCAAGATTGAGATGCATGCAGGAATAATCTACCAAAGCGGCTTCGTGCAGGTTAATATACAGACCGTCGGCTGTTTTCATTTGCAGAGATGTCTGCACGCCTGTTGGTGAAAAAGACGTTTGAGAAGCATTGTCGGTAATAGCCCCTTTCATCAGTCCACGGATTTCTGTTAGTCTGGATTCTGTGTAATCATATTCCTGGGTATCATAATCTCCCGGAATCCAAAAGGCAGTATGGTCACCCGTCATGGCAAACTGCGAATGTTCTTCCTTAATAACAAAATAATTCAGATTCTTCTGCTGCGGAAATTCATAGCGGAAACCTAATCCATCATTGTAAAGCCGGAAACGGATGATCATATTCCGGTCCTGCGCCTTCTGATTCAGTGTGACAGCCATTTCATTATAATGATTGCGAATGGATTTCACTTCTCCCCACACCGGCTCCCAAGTTTCGTCGAAGGTGGAAGTTTTTGTATCGATGCACGCAAACCCATTCATCAGTCCCGGATCATTCTTCAACTCAAGTCCCAACTTTGATGGTTTAATCACTCCCTTTCCTTTATAAGTAAGTTCGTATACCGGTTCTCCCTGAACATTGACCGAAAAATCCAGTTTTAATTGTCCGTCAGGAGAAGTGATACTTTCTGCCATTGCCGTTGCACCCATAGAAAAAGAGAGTAACAGACAGAGTACTGCCGTAGTTAATATTTTCATGTTCTTCATGATATAAATGAATTAGTTAATAATCATATGGCAAATGTAGTGAGGAATAGCAAGCGCCACTTCGGATTATAATTAAAATATAGCGTTTCCGAATGTTTCAACACTGATAAATACCTATCAATAAAGCATATACCAAAGTACTTCAACAGAAAAAATATAGTGCTTACATGGAGCAATATAGCACCTTTTCACATCCGACAAACGGGATTTTTCTTTATTTCCCCGCCTCTCTTCAGAAATAAAAAAAATATTTTAATCTCATACTCTCATCCTATGACAACTAATATATAGACAATCAGCACAATACAGAATGAGAGATACTTTTTAAATAGTTATCTCTCATCATTTCCTCATCAAATAGCTTTCTTTTTGACTACCTCTCATTCATATTTCAGTTATCTCTCATTCGTCTCAAAGCCGATAATCCATTGTACTATGGCAAGCCTTACAGAACATGGAACCTACCGCTACTTTGTATATAACATATAGTATGTGGGTATGTATATCATCTATTAATACTGTATTTTTGAAGGGATATTACCATCGTTCCACTCCAGTGCACAGATCTCATCACTCTTGTGAAGAGTTCTCATCACTAGAGTGAACAGACCTGTTCACTCTAGTGGAACGATAAAGATGAAAGGTAGAAAAGATACAAATATAAGCAGGATATCATAGAAAAGTGTACTTCCCTAATAATGGTTGACTTGTTTATCTCTAATAGCTGCTATGTGTTGACTAGAAATATTACTAACCCTGGCAGCTGTTTACTTTATTATTTATTATTCCTGCCTCCGGTTTACTTATTTTTTTCTTATTCCTTTAACCGGTTGACTCTTCTCTTTGAAAGAAGAAAAAAGAAAGGAACTCACCCTTTTTCCTCTTTCTATCCCGCTAGCAGGGCATTCTTGGTCTTTTCATAAGCAAATGTACATATTTATTTTTAAGCAAGTGCTACATTCAGATACTTTTCTCTGTAGCTTATCCATCTTTTCCTGATAGGTCCTTGCATTTCTCCTGCCTGTACCGGGGTAAGCATATCCAAGCTCATATGAGGCCTTTCGTTGTTATAGAAGTGAACGGCTGTTGCTACAGCTTTTCTGACTTCCTGTATTGAACTAAAGCGCATTCCTTGCAGCAATTCATTCTTTATAATGCCATTCACACGCTCAGCTATGGCATTGTCCTTGGGATTGCCATCCTCTGTCATGCTGGGAAGAATCCCGTTATGTCGTAATATGGCAATATAATCCGCACTGGCATATTGTACGCCTCGGTCGGAGTGATGGATCAAACCCTTAATCTCCTTTGCAGCTATGCGTCTGACTGCCATTTCCAGAGCTTCCACTGTGTAACAGCTTCCCAGAGTATCACCTACGCAATACCCAATGATCTCCTTCGTATAGGCGTCTGTCACCAGAGACAGGTAGCAGAACACATAACTGCCGTCAGGCAACCATATGGTAATGTAAGTGATATCACTAACCCACAGCTGATCAGGATGTTCTAATAGCAATGTCCTGGTTAAATCAGGATACTGTGGCAAGTGATGAGAGGAGTCTGTCGTACGTGGAGCCCGAAAACGTTTGCGTATTGTCAGCTTATACTTGGACAATATAGCACAGAAACAGTCACGCCCAACAAAGGCCTGGCTGGTGCCGAACTCATTACGGTACATCAGCCAAAGTTTCATCCCCCCAATACCAGGGTCCTTTGAACGCACACGTTTGACAAACTCAAGAACAAAACGTTCACGGGCCGAACTATCCGTACTATGGTCAACATACTTATAAAAGGCTTGCTTTGTTACACCAAACAATTTGCAAAGAGAGACCACCGTATAGGCATGCCTCCCTTTACAAAGCCTTTTTATTGTTTGGTACCAGCTTTTTTTCGGATAGGAAGATTAAACATCTCCTCGGCAACATCAATCATCGTATCGAAGGCGTGCGCACGCATTTTAGCATCTTTAAGCTCTGCACGTAAACGCTCATTCTCAAGACGTAAGGCAGTAATTGAGGAGGATTCCTCCGAGGACTTGGGAGACTTGTGCTTTTTCATATAAGCGGATATTTCAGGATTAGAATCCTCAAAGATACGAACCCAACGCCAAAATGTAATACGGGCAATCCCTTTTTCTTGGGCAAAACGAGAAACTGAGAAATTCGAACGATAGAAATCGCCAAGAAGTTCAAGCTGATAAGGACTAAAGGTCATGTCACTCTTTTTCATCTTTTATTCATTTTAGTTGATACTTATAGTAGTCAACCAAATCCAGGGTAAGACAAAGACAGTCAGATAAAACACTAACAACCGCCCAATGACAAGGAATACAATATAGTTCAAAATACAATATCCGCATGGGTTCGGATTGAATTATCCTAAAATTTACATCTAATCTGAATACCAGAGACAAAAAAGTTCAAAGTATGCTATGATATTAGCATATAATTGATAAATTTGCAAGCAAAATATCTTACTTTATAACACATAATCTAATATTACTATTATGACACAGCACTTCAGATATACGACATTGGTACTTCTTACAACATTATCTACCGTTTATGCCTCCGCACAGTCTCTGCGAAAATTAATGGAAATGCCTCCGCGCATTATTGAATCGAAATGGGAGCAAACTCCGGAAGGAGGAACAGAATTAAACTATTACAACGGAGACCTGTGCAGTTACTACCTTTTCCGCGAAAATGATCGTTCATACAATTTGAACCCCGGAAAGAACACGGTATTCAGAATAGAGAAAGGCTCCAATGCCAGCAATTCTTTCAAGACTTCAAGCAGGTATATGTTCTTCCGCGGTCAATTCCCCAAAGACTTTCAGATCAGTACTCCTTATGCACTTCCTGTAAAGACCGGCGAAGAAACACAATGGCAGATCGCTCCTCAGGAATCTGCCAAAACTATGATATTCCAAATTCAGGAAGGAGACACCGTCTATGCAACCCGCAGAGGAGTCGCCTGTGCGACAGTGCTGCCACAGCAATTGTTGATATACCACCCCGACCATACCTTTGCCGCTTACCTTATGATGCGTCAAAACTTCATCCAGACGGGTGAAGAAGTCATGACCGGGCAACCCATTGGGATAGCCGGAGTACTCGGAGTATCCATCTCTTATTTTTTTCTTGATAACAATAAATTCGATGCAAACGGCTTCTTAGGTTATCCATATTCTCACTTTACTCCTGTATTCCGCACGGACAAGGGGGATGTAAAACTGGAGGAGAAAACAGCCTATAAATCTGCCACAGATGATGAACTGATTATGCTCGAAATGAGCAAACGTGAAAAAAAGAAATTTCAGAAGCAGAAATACTCAAAATAAAGGGAAACAATATGCGTATATTTTATCTTATCCTCTGTTTCATCTGCCTTTGCGACCTGCTCCATGCGCAGACTGTAAGAATCTCTTATGAAGGCGACCCGCTTACGGACAAAGAACGCCGGAAGATTGAACAGACCCTCCAATATGAAGTCGAATTTTATGCACAATTCGGACTTCCCGATACGCTTAATCTTCAATTGACTGTATTCAACAAAAGGGAAGATGCGCTGGTCTATCTGAACAAATTCAATATACATCCTCCCAAAAGTACAAACGGAATGTATATATCCAGATTACAAAAGGCCATCATATTAAGCAGAGAAAAAGAATACCAACAAGGTCTGGGCGTCATCTATCACGAACTGAGCCATCACCTCACCTTGCAAATCACGGCAGGACGTCCTCCGATATGGTTCAACGAGGGACTTGCCGAATATTTTGAGCATTGTAAAGTCAATAAAAAAGGACTTCAGCACACGTTTACCGATTACGAAAAAGGAAGAATCCGCACTATATATATGTTGGGGGACATTGATCTGCTCACCTTTATCAACAGCCGCCAAAAGGAATTTATGAAGCAGCAAAGAACCGACGAACAATACGCCTATATCCTCTCTCATGCACTCGTCACTTTCTGGATCGAGAAAGTTCCCCGGCAGATATTACGTGATTTTGTACTCTCCTTTCAAAACAAAGATGACTCATCCATTGTTTCCGAACGGATAGATAAGGTTTACACCGGAGGGTTCAAACAATTTGAAAAAGATTTTGAAGCCTTCTGCAAATAGTTTTATCTTTTTTCTATCTTTGCACCGGCTATGGGATTAGCCTTTAACCGCCCTTCGGAGCTGATGATCCCTACAATTTGAATGTATAACTCTTAAATTGTCAGCTTATGCTCAAGACTTTACTCTTTATCGGTATGGGAAGTTTTACCGGAGGCGTTCTGCGTTATCTCATCTCGCGTTACGTTCAGAATTTCTTGACACCTTCCTTCCCTTTGGGAACACTTCTGGTCAATGTACTCGGTTGTTTCGTCATCGGCCTGTTTTACGGACTCTTCGAACGGGGAAATCTGATGAACCCCAATCTGAGAATGTTTCTCACCGTAGGATTCTGTGGAGGATTCACCACCTTTTCAACCTTCATGAATGAGAACTTTCAGTTAATCAAAGACGATAATTTCTTCTACCTCTCACTCTATGTAGGCCTCAGCTTGTTTGTAGGATTCATTATGCTGTACTTGGGATATTCACTTGTAAAACAATAAACATAACATATCTACATCATATGATCAAAAGAAATGCAGCCAAGCCCGTCCGTGTGGCTCCTCCCATGATGGAGGAACAGGAAGTCAGTACAAGCACCTTGCAAGAACTGCTCGAAAAAGAGGAAACCGTCTCAAATCTCATATTCAGCAAAGGAAGAGAAGAGGGAATCAGCAAGTCTTACAAGAGTTTCAAGAACTGCACTTTCCGGAATCAGACATTCAGCGAATGTAAATTCCGTTCTTCTCAGCTGGCAGATATACGGTTCGAGAACTGCGACCTGTCCAATATATCTTTTGCAGAAAGCTCCCTTTACCGGGTAGAGTTCATTGCCTGCAAATTACTAGGAACCAACCTTTCAGAGACGACCATGAATCATGTTTTATTGCATGACTGTAATGCCTCTTACATCAATCTGGCGATGAGCAAAATGAATCAGGTACGCTTCTCGCACTGCCATTTCCGGAACGGAAGTTTCAATGACTGCCGTTTCTCTTCCGTCGCCTTCGACAGTTGTGATTTGGTAGAAGCTGACTTTTCTCATGCTCCGCTCCGTGGAATCGACCTGCGTACTTCGCGCATCGGCGGAATAACACTTAATATCAGCGACCTGAAAGGAGCTGTCATTACTTCCTTGCAGGCCATGGACTTGCTTCCGCTGTTGGGAGTTATTATCGAAGACTAGAATTCTACCAATTTCATCCATCCGCATTCAAACAAAAAGCATCGTCACATTGTTATTTAATAAGACCGGACTAATGACATCTAGGGAGTATGATTCGAAAGAATACCTATTTATAGTGATTTTCCACTCTCTGTCAAGTCCGTACTTTTGCAAAAATATTATTCAAAACAATAGAAACGATGAAAATAGAAAAAATTGTAGCTCGAGAAATTCTCGATTCAAGAGGTAACCCCACAGTAGAAGTTGACGTAGTATTGGAATCAGGTATCATGGGACGTGCGTCTGTTCCGTCAGGTGCTTCCACAGGTGAACATGAAGCACTCGAACTTCGTGATGGTGACAAGCAACGTTACGGTGGCAAAGGCGTACAAAAGGCGGTGGACAATGTAAACAAGATCATTGCTCCGAAACTGATCGGTATGTCTTCTCTCAACCAAAGAGGAATCGACTACGCAATGTTGGCACTCGACGGTACTAAAACCAAGTCCAATCTAGGTGCTAACGCTATTCTTGGCGTATCTCTCGCTGTAGCCAAAGCAGCAGCCAGCTATCTTGATCTCCCTCTCTATCGCTATATCGGCGGAACAAATACATACGTAATGCCTGTACCGATGATGAATATCATCAATGGCGGTTCACACAGTGACGCTCCTATCGCATTCCAGGAATTCATGATTCGTCCGGTAGGTGCACCCTCATTCAGAGAAGGTTTGAGAATGGGCGCCGAAGTATTCCACGCTTTGAAGAAAGTACTGAAAGATCGTGGCCTCAGCACTGCCGTAGGCGACGAAGGTGGTTTCGCTCCTAACCTCGAAGGTACGGAAGATGCTCTGAACTCTATCATCGCAGCCATCAAAGCTGCCGGATACGAACCAGGTAAAGACGTAATGATCGGTATGGACTGCGCTTCTTCCGAATTCTACCATGACGGTATCTACGACTATACCAAGTTTGAAGGTGCCAAAGGCAAGAAACGTACCGCCGAAGAACAGATCGACTACCTGGAAGAACTGATCAACAAATTCCCAATCGACTCCATCGAAGACGGTATGAGCGAAAACGACTGGGAAGGCTGGAAGAAACTGACTGAACGTATCGGCGACCGCTGCCAGTTGGTAGGTGATGACCTGTTCGTTACGAACGTTGACTTCCTCGCAATGGGTATCGAGAAGGGATGTGCAAACTCTATCCTGATCAAAGTAAACCAAATCGGTTCGCTGACCGAAACTCTGAACGCTATCGAAATGGCTCACCGTCATGGCTATACGACTGTCACTTCCCACCGCTCCGGCGAAACGGAAGACGCAACGATTGCAGACATCGCAGTAGCTACGAATAGCGGACAGATCAAGACCGGTTCATTAAGCCGTTCGGACCGTATGGCTAAATATAACCAACTGCTCCGCATCGAAGAAGAACTCGGTGACTTGGCTGTATACGGATATAAGAGAATCAAATAATCTTTATTCTCTTTTCAGATATCTTTCCCCCGGGCAATGTGTTGTCCGGGGATTTTTTTATATATTTGATGACTTACAAACGACCTGAAGCATTTTGCTACGTATCATATAGTAAACAGGAATAAATAATGATGAATCAGGAAAAAATACAGGAACTGGTCAGCCGAAGTCAGCAGGACGACAAAAGGGCCTTCGCCCTACTGGTTTCAGAATTCCAGCCACTGGTATTCCGACTAGCTTTCCGTTTACTTTGTGATGAAGAGGAAGCCAGAGACATAACACAAGAAACATTTGTAAAAGTATGGTTATCCCTGAAAACGTACAATCAGGAAAACCGCCTGTCAACCTGGCTTTACAAAATCACCTGTAACACCTGTTACGACCGTTTGCGTTCGTTACGCCATTCTCCGCTGGATAATGAATCCGCCTTTTCCGATTCGGTAAATATTCCTTCTGACGATCATATTGAGATATCTCTTTCCAACAAGCAGTTGAAAGAACTGATATTGCGATATACCAACGAACTGCCTCCCCAGCAGAAACTCGTTTTCACGCTTCGGGATGTCGAAGAGTTGGAGGTAGCAGAAGTACAGATTATCACAGGATTATCGCCCGAAAAGATAAAAAGTACCTTGTACCTTGCCAGAAAGAACATACGTAATAAAATGAATCAAATAGATCCCGACTTATGAAACAAGAAGATAAACAGTATGAAAAATGGCTGACCGAAGTCAAAAGTAACCAGCCGATATTGGAAAATCCGGAGGAACTGACCGCTACCATCCTCAACAGAATATCCGGGATCTCACCGGAAAGGAAACGGAGAAAGTTTCTCATAGGAGCATGGGCATCCGGCATTGCCGCCTCATTATTACTCCTGCTATTCATCAATGACACTTGCTTCACTTCTGTCCCTCACCGGACAGAAATGCAAAATGAATATGATAACTGGTCAAACAGCATTCCATTACCTGACAACTGGGAAGAAATGCGACTGCTGGAAAAGAACACTTATCTATCCTCTCAATATACGCAACACCGGAAATCCCGGAAGATGCAAATCTTACAAGTCATCAAAAAAAAACGATTAAAATAGACAGAATATGAAAACCAACTATTTCTTAATAACCATGCTACTGTTACTTAGCATGACTTCTTGCAGCACCTATTATCGGATGACTTCACGGGTTGAAAGGGACGGAAGTATGTACAGAGAAATCTATGCACAAGGTGATTCCGCTTTCATCGCAGGAGATAAGACACATAATCCATTTCTGTTTCAACCGAATGCCAACTGGCAATTAGTAAATCTAGACTCTACAATTAAATTCAACTTCTGGGGCGAAGAAGAAAAGCTGAATGTAAAAGCCTGCCAAAAACTCTCCGGAGTAGATGGAGAATACTTCACTGTTGACAAAGGTAAAGAGCATCTGAGTGCCATGGCTATACCTATGGAACGGGTAAAGAAGAGTTTCAGATGGTTCTATACCTATTATATATATACCGCCACTTACAAAGAACTTCAGGACAAAGGTCCTGTACCTCTTGACAATTATCTGAATAAGGAAGAGCAAATGATTTGGCTTCATGGAAACGATGATGCCTTCAGAGGCATGAACGGCATCGAAATGAATGATAAACTGGATAAACTCGAAGCTAAATTCGGAGAATGGTATAACCGCAATGTCTATGAGATCAATTGGGAAGTCATCCGCCACTTCACTTCTTTACAAGGAGATACCGCTTGCCTGCAGTGTCTGGAGGAATTGAAAGATTCTGTCTACAAGAAACATTCGTCAGAAAAAGGCGACAGTATGGGAGACGCTGATATCGAGGAGGTCTGCGGTATGTTTGATAAAGCTTGCAGTACGAAATACTTTTCGGACCTTTATAAAACAAATAAAGAAATGATGGATGCCCTGTGCGAAGAGAAAATCAACATCGCCGAAGTCTTCTATCATGCTATACAATTTGAGTTGACACTGCCGGGCAGACTGCTCACCTCTAACGCCAAAGTTCTGAAAGATAATGTAGTCATTTGGAAAATAGACGGCTTCCGGCTTCTCGCTGGTGATTATATACTTACCGCAGAGTCACGGGTCATTAATTACTGGGCATTCGGGATTACTTTATTCATGATGCTGTTTGTCTTAGGAATTTTCATCAAATTATACAGGAGGAGATCATAAAAGCAGTAACAAATAGCATCGTCGTTTTCAGACTCTTGCAGCAGTCCTCAACCGGATGATTGATAATCATACTGTATAGCAGATAAGCCTTTTCGTTTCATCAAGTAAATCATTCCATTCATCAGATTAATTTGAGTACGCGAAACCATCAGGGTAATTTTGAGGTCAGAAATCAATTAAACTATTTAAATGATGAAGACTCTTAAAATCTATTTCCTGCTTATGCTGCTGATTCAGACAATCAGCATATCCGCACAGTCAGTCATATCGGGTAAAATAACCAATAACGACAGTTCACCCATAGTCGGCGCGACAATATTGTTATCAAACGGTATGGACTCTACCTATATAACAGGGACGACCTCCGACTTGGACGGACGATTTAAAATGATAAATGTCAAATCGGGCAATTACTTTCTTTCCTTGTCAATGATCGGATATAAGAAAGCAAATATCCCCCTGCAGATCAAGGAAAGCATGAATCTGGAATTGGGTGACATTACACTGGAAGAAGATTCTTATATATTGTCTACTGTAAATATAATCGGCAAGCGCCCTCCAATCAAGGCCGAACCGGGAAAGATGACAGTCAACTTATCATCTGCCCTATTGAGTACGGACGGTAATATACTGGATGCACTGAGAAAACTACCGGGAGTAATCGTTCAGAATGACGGAACAATTATTCTTAATGGCAAATCAGGGGCGAATGTTTTAATGGATGATAAAGTGACCTATTTATCGGGAGAGAACCTCATCAATTACCTGCGCTCCATCCCTGCCAGTTCTATTGAAAATATAGAACTGATATCCCAGCCATCATCAAAACACGATGCTTCAGGCAGTTCGGGCATCATTAACATTCAAAAAAAGAAAATCAAAGAACAAGGTATAAGCCTTACAGCTTCCTCCGGTCTGGAACAAGGAAAACATACTAAAGGGAATGAAAACCTGACTCTGAACTTTCACCACAATAAATTGAATATGTATGCCGACTATTCTTATTATTGGGGAAAAGATTTTATAGAACTATCGGTTTCCGGTCATTACCTGGATCCGATGACTTTAAAACCTCTTGAACTGAGAAAAGATTTTGATAGTGATATAAACCGGCAATACAAAGGGCATTATATCAAAACAGGGGTCGATTATGACTTGTCGGAGAAGATAGCCATCGGAACATACTTCTCATCAAGCTGGCTCAATAGGAACAAACAAGAAGTGACTGTATCTGACTTTTTTAATAACGACAAGACTCAAAGCGACTCAACCTTAACAGCGTTAAGCACACCGGACTATAGCTACACCAATATCATAGGGGGAGCGAACATGATATACAAATTTGCGAAAACAGGAAAATGGGATGCTTCTTTTGATTATCAGCTTTTTAATCAAGAGGATAACCATCTGCTGAAATCCTTTTTTCAGACAGGTATTCATCCGGTAAAAGGAGACACATTGTCCGGTATAACCAATGGGGACATTAAAATATACAGCGGACAAACTAATTTGAGCTATGATATCTCTGACAAGTTCGGAATAACCACCGGGCTCAAATCGGTTTTCGTACATATAAGCAGTGATGCCTTATACAAAAACCTGATTGCCGGTGATTGGAGAGAAGACAGTGATCTCAGCAGTAGTTTTGCTTATCATGAGAATATCTACGCAGGGTATCTTCAGCTAAACGCTAAATGGTCTGCCAGATTTTCAACAGAAATAGGCTTACGATTAGAAAGTACATATACAAAAAGCAATTATAATTCAGCCGTTCAGGACTCGGTATTCAACCAAAGCTATGTACACCTCTTCCCTACTTTGATGGTTCAATATCAGCTTTCCGAAAATCATAATTTGTCTATGGCATACAGCCGTCGCATCGTCCGCCCCAATTACAGAAATATGAATCCTTTCGTTGAGGTCAGAGACCAGTTTTTATATGAACAAGGAAATACCGAATTAAGACCAGAACTAATAGATAATATAGAAATCTCATGGCTACTCAAAAAACGATATTCATTCAATGTATTCTACTCTCACAGGAGTGATCCTATCTCGTTAAGTTTTTTAGTCGAAGATAATAACCGTGTCTTACTAATGCCGCAAAATTTATCAGGCAATAACTCATTCGGAGTAAGAGCCGGCTTGAATAACCTAAAACCATTCCAATGGTGGACATCCCATATAAACGGATCTTTAACTTATAAGAAATTCAGTTGGGCAACACTTGGGAAAACACTAAAAAATGAAGTGACAACACCCATGCTACATATCAGCAATCAATTTACATTACCATACGGCTGGGATGCGGAAGCCCTCGGATTTTATAGTGGAGAAATGATTGAAGGACAGACCAGAGTGAACCCTTTATGGACAATATCTCTCGGAGTCCGCAAAAACCTGTGCAATAACAAATTTAGTTTGTATATTTACGCACATGATATATTTCATTCGAACCGCCCCCATGTAAGTATGGAGACTAACTATCTGTATTACGCGTCTCAGGAAAAAAACGACAGCAGAATGATAGGCATATCGCTCAGTTATCGTTTCAATCGAGGCAAAGAGATTAAGAAATCTCAGAATGAAAACAGAATAGAAGAAAGTAAACGGATAGGTTTGTAGTATCAAAGATTAAAATAGCAACTAATGAACTTAAAGTACGAATGGATTAACACCCTATTTATAATACTGCCACTTTCCTTGTGCGTATTTATTATTGTAGATATCGCTTATAATGAGCGAATATGGGAACTGGATACTTTTGCCGTAAAAGCACGTTTACAGGCATTGGGCATCACTGTTGCTTACTTCTATCTTTTAAACTATATTTTTAAGCGGGTAGCCCGCTTCTTTATCGACAAAAGCAAAGATGAGAAGAAAGCAAACTGGAAAGAATACGTATGGGTGTTTCTGATAAACTTCGTCTTCCTAAATATCATGCATACATTCATTATGTTTTGCATAACGATGGCCGGGACTTTCAAATGGGGCGAATCGGCATTGATCAATGTGACAGGAGCTCTCCTGGCGTTTCTATATTATATAATGATACGCAATAGAATTTTATTCAAGAGTCTTATCGAGCAAAGCCTTCAATTAGAAAAAGTAAAAGTCGACCAACTGGAGACCGAACTTAAATTTCTGAAATCCCAATATCATCCGCATTTCCTGTTCAATGCTTTAAATACCATCTATTTTCAAGTGGATGAGAATAACAAAGTAGCCAAACAAAGTATCGAGCAGCTCTCCGACCTGTTGCGATATCAGCTTTATGATATAGAAAAGGAAGTGACGATGGAACAGGAAATAAATTACCTGAGATCATATATTGCCTTTCAGCAATTGCGGATGAGCGAAAGGCTTATGTTGGATTTATATTTCGACCCGCAACTAAAAGAGCAAAAAATACATCCTTTATTACTTCAGCCACTGATCGAGAATGCTTTCAAATACGTAAGAGGAGATTACAAAATAAAACTGGAAATCAAAGTTGACGGAAACCAGATTCAGTCTGAGATAAAAAATTCAATATCCTCCTCCCCATCTACTGCCAACAAAAAAGAGAAAGGGATAGGCATTGAGAATTTAAAACGCCGGCTTGACCTTCTGTATCCTGAAAAATACAGCTTAGACTTCAAACAAACAGACCATATGTTTATCGCTAAATTAACCATAAACACTGATTGATATGAAAATAAAATGTATCATTACAGATGATGAACCTATAGCAAGAAAAGGCTTGCGAGGGTATATCGAAAAAGTAGATTTCCTCACCTTGACCGGAGAGTGTGAAGATGCCGTCCAACTAAATACAATACTGAAGACCCAAGAAATAGACCTTCTGTTTCTTGATATCGAAATGCCCGAAATGACAGGTATAGAACTGTTGTCTAATCTAACAAATCCGCCCAAAGTTATTATTGTATCAGCTTATGAACAATACGCCCTAAAAGGATATGAGTTTAATGTAGTGGATTATCTTTTAAAACCTGTATCTTTCGATCGTTTTATCAAATCTGTCAACAAAATCTACGATTTGTTACAAACGGAGCAAAAAGAAAAGAATGATTATATATTTGTGAAGAGCAACAAACTATTAAAAAAGATTCTGTTCAAGGATATTCTCTACATTGAAAGCATGGAAAACTATGTTGTCATTCAGACAGTCTCATGCAAGGAAGTAGTGTATACTACTCTGAAACAACTCAATGATTCATTGCCGAAGGATGTTTTTCAACAGACTCACCGCTCATATATTGTGAATCTTGAAAAGGTTACTGCTATTGACGGCAATCAGCTGACCCTCTCCTCTTACAAAATACCAGTAGCCCGGACCTTCAGAGACAGTATCTTCAACCTGATACTGAATAACCGGCTAATAATCAAAAGCTAAACCGGAGCGACACAGGATATAAAAGAAAAAGCATCCAAGTAAAATACCTGAATGCTTTTTTCTTTCTGAGCCTCTTGTCGGATTCGAACCAACGACCCCGAGATTACAAATCACGTGCTCTGGCCAACTGAGCTAAAGAGGCGGGTGGGTAAGCTTACTATATCGCGCCGCTACAACCAACTACCTTTGCTGCGATCAAGCCCTGGAGGATTCGAAGGGAGCTGGCCGTATAGGACTTACCCGTTTTGCGGTTGCAAAGGTAGGCATTTTTATGGATTCTGCAATAGCTGTAGGTAACTTTTTTGCATAAAAGGAAGTAATACTCTACGTTTCAAGCAATTAAAAATCAAAAAAAATATTCGAGTGCCAACTTTTACTGCTTTATTAACTTTAACAACCATATTCCCTTTACCAACCGATATTATTTGTACCTTTGTGCGCAATTTATTAACGAAGATGACAGAGAACAGAAGCTATTTACAGAAATATGCCATGCACTTTGGCACGTATATGGGAATCTATTGGATATTGAAGTTCATTTTATTTCCGTTGGGATTTCACATCCCTTTCCTTTCACTATTATTTGTAATCCTGACGTTGGCAGTGCCGTTCATTGGTTATCACTACGTGAAGATGTATCGTGACAAAATATGTGGAGGAAGTATCCAATTCTCTCATGCGGTTCTCTTTACCATATTCATGTATATGTTTGCTTCCCTGCTGGTAGCCGTTGCACACTACGCCTATTTCCAGTTCATTGACCACGGCTTTATCATCAACTCCTATATCCAGTTATGGGACGAACTGATGACTAAAACACCCGCTTTGATGGAAAATCAAGAGATAATAAAAGAAACGATAGATACTGCCCGTTCACTTACTTCCATCAATATTACCATGCAACTCCTGTCATGGGATGTATTCTGGGGAAGTTTACTGGCCATTCCTACCGGATTGATGGTAATGAAGAAAGCACGACCGGAAAACAATACCCCGGCCCAATCATAATTCGTAATTCATAATTATTAAAAATGAATATATCAGTTGTAGTCCCATTATTCAATGAAGAAGAGTCACTGCCCGAACTCTACGCTTGGATAGAACGGGTAATGAAAGCCAACGGATTCTCATTCGAAGTGATTTTCGTTAACGACGGAAGTACAGACCGTTCATGGGAGGTAATAGAAAAACTCAAGGCCCAATCGGACTGCGTAAAAGGCATCAAGTTCCGCCGCAATTACGGTAAATCACCCGCACTCTACTGCGGATTTGCAGAAGCACAAGGAGATGTGGTGATCACAATGGATGCCGACTTACAGGACAGCCCGGACGAAATACCGGAGTTATACCGGATGATTACGGAAGACGGATACGATCTGGTGTCCGGATGGAAGCAAAAAAGATATGATCCGCTATCAAAGACACTGCCGACAAAGTTATTCAATGCTACCGCACGTAAAGTATCAGGTATTCCAAACCTGCACGACTTCAACTGCGGTCTGAAAGCCTATCGCAAAGATGTCGTGAAAAACATCGAAGTATATGGCGAAATGCACCGCTATATCCCCTACCTTGCAAAGAATGCCGGATTCCAGAAGATAGGTGAAAAGGTAGTACACCACCAGGCACGTAAATATGGCTCTACCAAATTCGGATTCAACCGTTTCTTCAACGGATATCTGGATTTGATTTCTCTTTGGTTCCTGTCTAAATTCGGAGTGAAGCCGATGCATTTCTTCGGATTATTAGGATCGCTTATGTTCCTTATCGGAATGATCTCCGTTATCATGGTAGGTGTCAGCAAACTGCACGCAATGTACAACGGTCTCCCCTACCGGCTTGTAACCGATTCTCCTTATTTCTATCTATCGCTCACAGCGATGATTATCGGTACACAGTTATTCCTTGCCGGATTCTTGGGAGAACTGATCTCACGTAATGCCCCCGAACGGAACAATTATCAGATAGAAAAGAAAATTTAATTCACGCCCAATAACCGATTATGAAGAATTTAATTCGTATCTTTTTAATAGTAGTAATTGTTGGTGCAGGTATAAGCATCGGCAGTTCGTGTTCGGACGAAAATGATTGCTCGCTGGCGGGACGCCCCATGATGTACTGCACATTGTACACAATTGACGAGATAACCGATCTCAGGGTAAATGACACACTGGACTCATTAACAATTACAGCATTGGGAACAGACTCAATCATTCTCAACAACCAGAAAAAAGTACATACGCTGATGTTACCGTTACGCTATACCAGCGATACTACTGTATTTATACTCTGGTACAATCCGAATAGTCCTACTAACAAAAAAGATGTTGATACATTATATATTATACAAAAAAACACACCGTATTTTCAATCAATGGAATGCGGATATATGATGAAGCAGAACATTCTCAGTACCAAATTTGGAAATACCAAAAATAGTTCGGAAAGAATAGATTCTCTACATATACAAAATAAAGAAGCCAATACAAATGAAATTGAGAATTTACAAATATTCTATAGATATCGCGACCGCACGCCTCCTACGATTGAGTAGTGTGCTACTCCTCTTTTGTATTGGAATCCCGACAATTGCTCAACAACAACGACCGACTCCCGTACAAAAAAGAGACCAGAAGAAGAAAGAGGCTGTAGTCGATACCATCCCGTTTTATAATGGGACGTATGTCGGTGTGGACATATACGGCATCGGAAGTAAAATGCTAGGTGGCGACTTCATGAGTTCCGAAGTCAGCATAGGCGTCAACCTTAAAAACAAGTTTATCCCGACCATCGAGTTTGGTATGGGAGGAACAGATACATGGAATGAAACGGGAATACACTACAAAAGTAAGACCGCCCCATTCTTCCGGATTGGTGTAGACTATAATACGATGGCAAAGAAAAAGGAGAAAAACAGCTATCTATATGTAGGTCTCCGCTATGCGTTCAGTTCATTCAAGTATGATGTATCGACCCTGCCGGTTGACGATCCGATTTGGGGAGGAAGTATCGGAAATCCGAGTCTGGAAGACGACTACTGGGGAGGAAGCGTTCCTTTCAGTCATTTAGGGATGAAAGGGTCTATGCAGTGGTTTGAATTAGTGGTAGGTGTCAAAGTACGCATTTACAAGAATTTCAATATGGGCTGGTCTGTACGCATGAAATATAAGACAAATGCTTCGACCAATGAATACGCCAACCCTTGGTATGTGCCCGGCTACGGAAAATTTAAATCAAATAACATGGGAATTACCTATTCCCTCATTTACAAATTACCTCTTTAAAGAATAATGACAGGACTAGAGATTTGGCTGCTTGCAATAGGCTTAGCGATGGATTGTTTCGCTGTTTCAATTGCAAGCGGTATTATTTTGAAACGTACTCAATGGAGACCGATGCTGGTCATGGCTTTGGCGTTCGGACTTTTTCAGGCTCTGATGCCATTCATTGGATGGATGTTTGCAAAGACTTTCAGCCACCTGATAGAAAGTGTAGACCACTGGATCGCCTTCGCTATCCTTGCCTTCTTGGGCGGACGTATGATTCTTGAATCTTTTAAAGACGAGGACTGCCGTCAGACATTTAACCCCGCAAGTCCGAAAGTCGTATTCACAATGGCGATAGCGACAAGTATCGATGCACTGGCAATAGGCATCTCCTTTGCCCTGCTCGGAATCAACAACTATACCGAAATCCTCTCTCCTATCCTTATCATCGGATTCGTATCATTCGTCATGTCGCTCATTGGCCTTTACTTCGGTATCAAATGTGGTTGTGGATGTGCACGGAAATTAAAGGCGGAATTATGGGGCGGCATCATTCTAGTCGCTATCGGATTAAAAATATTGATAGAACATCTATTCTTACAATAATAAGCATTGGTTCCTCTAATAAAAAAAACAGAAAAACGTATGAAAACAAAAAAGAGTTTCCTTTGGCTGGCCTTCCTCATCTTGGCAACGATCTGGATATTAGCCAGACGTAACCAAAAAGCAGAGTTTAATACCGCCAGTGGTTTTGTGTTTGGGACAGTATACAAGATCGCGTATCAACATGACGCTGATCTGAAACCGGAGATTGAAGCGGAATTAAAACGTTTCGACCAGTCTCTCTCACCGTTCAATGACAGTTCGGTCATTAGTCGCGTCAATCGCAACGAAGAGTTGGTGACAGACAGCTTTTTCCAAACTTGCTTCAACCGTTCTATGGAAATCTCCCGTGAAACAAAAGGAGCTTTTGACATAACGATAGCCCCTCTTGCCAATGCCTGGGGATTTGGCTTTAAGAAAGGCGCCTTCCCTGATTCATTGATGATAGACAGCCTGCTACAGATTACCGGTTACGAAAAAGTGAAGCTGGAGAACGGAAAGGTAGTCAAGCAAGATCCGCGTGTAATGTTAAGTTGCAGTGCGGTTGCAAAAGGCTATTCGGTAGATGTAATAGCCCGTCTACTCGATCGGAAAGGAATCAAAAACTATATGGTAGATATAGGTGGTGAAGTAGTAGTAAAAGGTAAAAATGCGACAGGAGATCTGTGGCGTATCGGAATAAACAAGCCGTACGACGACTCATTAGCTGTTAAGCAAGATATACAAGTAGTACTCAACCTGACAGATTTAGGTATGGCTACTTCAGGAAACTACCGCAACTATTATTATAAAGATGGCAAAAAGTATGCTCATACTATCGACCCCAGAACAGGTTATCCGGTACAGCACAGTATCCTGTCTTCTACTGTGATTGCCGAAGACTGTATGACGGCTGATGCTTTGGCTACCTCTTTCATGGTAATGGGACTGGAAGAAGCTGAAAAGTTCTGTAAAGCAAATCCTATGATCGATGCCTACTTTATATATAGCGGCGAGAATGGAGAGTTTAAGACTTACTATACGGATGGCATGAAACGATATATGCCTGATGCCAAATAAAAAAAAGCTTTGCAAATAAGCATATAAACGGAGGCTCCATTTCATACGAATAGAGCCTCCGTTTATATAAAACAGCACCTCTGTTGAAGCCAAACGAAGCCTCTGTTTCAGAGTGGCTGAAACAATTATTTCATAAACACAAAATAAACAGCTGCAATCAGGCAAACAAATGCTGCCAGATGGTTCCAGTGCAATGTTTCTCCCTTAAAGAAAACAGTGGTAAAAACAGTAAATATAATCAAAGTAATCACCTCTTGAATCACTTTCAACTGCATCAGCGAGAACGGGCCGCCATTCCCGACAAATCCAATACGATTCGCCGGTATTTGACAGGAATATTCAAAAAATGCAATAACCCAACTAAAGGTAATCACACCTATCAACGGAAGAGCAGCAAACCAAGAATACTCTTGTTTCATCTTTAAATGCCCATACCATGCAAAGGTCATAAAGACATTGGATACAATGAGTAATAAAATTGTATAGAAACCTTTCATCTTATTATATACTAAAATTAGTAATTATCAGTCTATTTTATCCGGCAATAATTCTTCCTGCACATTCGTCATGCTCCCCCACAAGCTGTAGCGAGCTTCCGGATTCATCGCTTCCAACTGTCGCAGAATACCCTTCATATCACTTCGGCTGGACTGTGATTCATAAGGACAATTCTTCACTTGTTTCCGGTAGTCATGCAATGCAGCCAGTTCAATCAGATCAGCCTCGTGCACCATACACATCGGTCGGATAATTGTCATATCAAATTTCTTCATCACCAAGCGGGGCGGCATCGTACTGAATGCCCCCTGATAAGTAATGTTCATCAACAATGTTTCCAAAATATCATCCATGTGATGTCCTAAAGCAATCTTATTGCATCCTTGCTCCTTGGCAACCGTAAACAGAGCTTTCCGACGATTCCAGGAACAAAGAAAGCAGGGAGACTTACGCGTATCCGTAGCAGGATCAAAGGACGTTTCGTACTGTACGAAAGGCACTCCAAAAGAGTCACAATATGCTTTCAGATATTCAGTATCACTTTGGTAAGGAATATTATTCATCACCACATGAACAGCTATCACAGAAAACCGAGGCTTATAAATACGCGCCCGCTTGCCCAGCAACTCTACAAGTGCCAACGAATCTTTCCCGCCCGACAGTCCGATAAGGATTTTGTCCCCTTCTTCTATCAGTCCATACTGCACCACTCCTTTATTGAATCGCCGTTCAATACGGCGGATCGTCTTCTCTTCTTCCGTAAATTGTGTCATATCTTCAAAAATCGGCTGCAAAAGTAAGCGAAAAGAATGATTTAAAGAAGAATTAACATAATAGAATCTCTGAAAAAGGGTTTATTTCTAATAAATTTGTACTTTTGAACAATTGATGCATGGATTAGTGAATAAAACAATGAAAAGAAAATATATTCTATTTATAATTTGCAGTTTCTTCCTCGGAGGAGTATCTGCACAAACATTGGAACAGGCACGCACCTTATTTACAAAAGGTGACTACGAACAAGCCAAACCCGTATTTCAGAAATATGCCAAATCTCAACCATCCAATGGTAACTACAGCTATTGGTACGGTGTCTGCTGCCTGAAAACCGGAGAACCGGAAGAAGCCGTGAAGTATCTCGAAACCGCTGTAAAAAGACGGGTATCCGGTGGACAACTCTATCTGGGACAAGCTTACAATGATACTTATCGTTTCGAAGATGCAGTCAACTGCTTTGAAGAATATATCGCCGACCTCAGCAAACGCAAAAGATCGACGGAAGAAGCTGAAGCTCTATTGGAAAAGAGCAAAGCTGACCTGCGTATGCTCAAAGGAGTAGAAGATGTGTGTATTATCGACAGTTTCGTGGTAGATAAAGCAAATTTCCTGAGTGCATACAAGATCAGTGAAGAGTCCGGCAAGCTATTTACGTTCAACGAATTCTTCCAGACCGAAGGAGATCAGCCGGGAACAGTATATGAAACAGAAATCGGTAATAAAATCTATTATAGCGAAAAGGGAGAAAGAGGAAATCTGGACATATTCTCCAAGAATAAATTACTGAATGAATGGAGCAACGGTCGCCCGTTGCCCGGCAGCATCAACGAATCCGGAAATGCCAACTACCCGTTTGTTTTATCGGATGGCGTTACTATTTATTATGCAACCGATGGCGAAGGACTGGGAGGGTATGATATTTTTGTCACTCGTTACAACACAAATACGGACTCTTATCTGACACCGGAAAATGTGGGAATGCCGTTCAATTCACCTTATAATGATTATATGTACGTCATCGACGAATACAATAATCTGGGTTGGTTTGCCTCCGACCGTTTCCAGCCCGAAGAGAAGGTTTGCATCTATGTATTCATTCCTAATTCGTCTAAACAGACTTATAATTATGAGGCGATGGACCCGCAGCAGATGATCCGTCTGGCGCAGATTCATTCACTGAAGGAAACTTGGAAAGATGAAAATACAGTTACAGAAGCATTGCAACGTCTGAAAGAGGTAATCAATCATAAGCCACAGGAACGTCGTGTGGTTGAATTCGAGTTTGTCATCGATGATAACACGACCTATTATCTGTTGAGTGATTTCAAATCTCCCAAAGCAAAGCTACTGTTCCAAAGTTACCGGCAACTGGAAAAAGATTATCTGCAACAGGAAGATAAACTGAACGGTCTGCGCCAGCAATATGCAAGCGCCAACCAACAAGGAAAAGAAAAACTCGCTCCCGCAATCCTTGATCTGGAAAAAAGAATTCTGCAAATGAATGAAGAACTGGATGCTCTTGGAGTAAGTGTGCGTAATGCCGAAAAAACAAAATCAAAATAATACAGAGTTATGGACATACTGATTATCACCGTTCTCATCATTGCTGCAGTAATACTATTTTTGGTTGAACTGTTTGTCATTCCGGGGATTAGCCTGGCGGGCATTTCAGCACTTGCTTGTATTCTCTATGCCAACTATTACGCTTTCGCCAATCTGGGTATGGCAGGAGGATTTATCACTTTAGGGATATCGGCTGTCGCCTGTATCGGTTCGCTTATCTGGTTCATGCGTTCGAAGATGCTGGATAAGCTGGCTTTGAAAAAAGATATTGACTCAAAAGTAGACCGCAGTGCGGAGAAGAGCGTCAAGGTAGGCGACACAGGAATCAGCACTACCCGCCTGGCACAAATCGGTTATGCTGAGATTAACGGTAACATCGTGGAAGTAAGATCGATAGACGGCTTCCTCAATGAAAAGACTCCCATCATTGTGAGCCGCATCGCTGACGGTACCATCCTGGTCGAGAAACACAAAATATAATATTCACTTAATATAAATTATCAATGGAAACATCTTTGTACTTACCTATCGTTATGATTGTTGGAGGTATTATTTTCCTAATACTATTTTTCCATTATGTGCCGTTCTTCCTTTGGTTGTCGGCTAAAGTATCAGGCGTTAACATCTCGTTGATTCAACTCTTCCTGATGCGTATCCGTAATGTTCCGCCGTATATCATTGTTCCGGGCATGATCGAAGCCCACAAAGCCGGATTGAAGAACATCACCCGTGATGAACTGGAAGCCCACTACCTTGCCGGAGGCCATGTAGAAAAAGTAGTCCATGCGCTGGTATCCGCATCGAAAGCGAACATCGAGCTGTCATTCCAGATGGCAACCGCTATCGACCTTGCCGGACGTGATGTGTTTGAAGCTGTTCAGATGTCTGTAAACCCGAAAGTGATTGATACTCCTCCTGTTACTGCGGTAGCCAAAGACGGTATCCAGCTGATAGCGAAAGCTCGTGTAACGGTACGTGCCAGCATCAAGCAGTTGGTCGGTGGTGCCGGAGAAGATACCATCCTTGCCCGTGTAGGTGAAGGTATTGTTTCCTCTATCGGTTCTTCGGAAAACCACAAGTCAGTACTCGAAAATCCGGATTCTATCTCTAAACTCGTACTTCGTAAGGGATTGGATGCAGGAACTGCTTTCGAAATTCTGTCTATTGATATCGCGGATATCGATATAGGTAAGAACATTGGTGCAGCTTTGCAGATTGACCAGGCTAATGCAGACAAGAACATCGCACAGGCTAAAGCAGAAGAACGTCGTGCAATGGCTGTCGCTTCCGAACAGGAAATGAAAGCTAAAGCACAGGAAGCGCGTGCCAAAGTAATCGAAGCGGAAGCGGAAGTACCTAAAGCAATGGCAGAAGCCTTCCGTAGCGGCAATCTGGGTATAATGGATTATTACCGTATGAAAAATATCGAAGCTGATACTTCAATGCGCGAAAACATTGCCAAACCAACGGCTGGTGGTGCCACCAACCAGCCGTTGAGTAAATAGTCTACCCAACGCCGGAACCCGATTTCTATTCAGTTCATCAGCGTATCTTCTCTTTAAACTTGCAAAAGAAAGATACCTCTTCCGAACTAAAATCCGGTTCCGGCGTTTCTATTTATATACGACTTATTGTAAAACTAAAACCGTTCAATAACATGAAAAAGTACTTTCCATCCTCTGAACTGATTATCAACGAAGACGGCTCGGTATTCCATCTTCACGTAAAGCCCGAATGGCTGGCAGATAAAGTAATCCTTGTAGGAGATCCCGGACGTGTAGCACTCGTAGCTTCTCACTTTGAAAACAAAGAATGTGAAGTGGAAAGCCGCGAATTCAAAACAATCACGGGTACATATAAAGGTAAACGAATCACAGTGGTTTCTACCGGAATTGGTTGCGATAATATCGACATCGTTATGAACGAACTGGATGCGCTTGCCAACATCGACTTCGAGACACGGGAAGAAAAAGAAAAGTTCCGCCAACTGGAGTTAGTACGTATCGGTACGTGCGGCGGCTTGCAGCCAAATACTCCAGTAGGCACCTTCGTCTGTTCACAGAAATCTATCGGTTTCGACGGATTATTGAATTTCTATGCCGGACGCAATGCGGTATGCGATCTTCCTTTCGAACGTGCTTTCCTTAATCACATGGGCTGGTCGGGAAATATGTGTGCCCCTGCGCCTTATGTTATTGATGCCAGTGAAGAACTGATTGACCGGATTGCTAAAGAAGATATGGTACGTGGTGTAACGATTGCCGCAGGAGGCTTCTTTGGTCCACAAGGACGTGAGCTCCGTATTCCGTTAGCAGACCCGAAACAAAATGATAAGATTGAAGCATTTGAATATAAAGGCTTTAAGATTACCAACTTTGAAATGGAAAGTTCGGCACTTGCAGGACTTAGCCGACTGATGGGACATAAGGCAATGACCGTCTGCATGGTGATAGCCAACCGACTGATCAAAGAGGCTAATACCGGATATAAGAATACAATCGATACACTGATTAAGACTGTGCTCGATAGAATATAAGAGATATATCCATCATAACAGAATGGCTTGAATCATACTCTGTATTGTATGTTTCAAGCCATTTTTTCATTAATATCCAATCGTAAATCTCTCCTGATGATGCTTGGGATGTTCCAACTCATCGATCATTGCAGCCGCATAGTCTTCTACAGAAATATGGCTGTTACCCACGATATCCACAATCATATCATCTTTGCCCAAACGGTAACGTCCGGTGCGTACTCCCGGTCTCATATCTGCTGCCGGAGAGAAAAATACCCAGTCAATCTCTTTCTCCTTCATCAGGAAATTCAAATAAAACTCTCCCAAAGCTTTAACTCCGGGCAGGATATTCTCAGGAACTTCACCCGAATCCATCAGTCGCAATCCCGGCGCAATAAACAGTGATCCGGCACCACCTACCATCAGGAAGCGATTTACTCCCGCTTTCTTCACTCCATCAATGATAGTCAGATATACTTTGATGGTTTCGTCATATATATCAGGATTATTCCATCCCGGATTGAATGCACTGATAACGGCATCCGCTCCTTTGCAAACTTCGCATACTTCATCGAGCGAAGAGACATCCGCTTTCTTTACTTTCAGATGCTCGTTCTCTATCTTTATTTTCTCGGGATGACGAACTACAGCTGTCACTTCAAAGCCACGATTCAATGCCTCATTTAGCAGAGCGGAACCAACAAAGCCGCTAGCTCCGATGAGGACTATCTTTTTCACTTTCTCCATATTCCAACAAAAATTAGATTGTTATTATTACTTTAATAACAATCTAACTTTCAGAATGTTGGTCTCCTTTTAGAAAATTAATTATCCGATATAGGTTTCTATCGTTTCTTTCAGTTTCTCCAAAGAATATGGTTTGGAGATAACTGCATTGCATCCAGCCTGAATAGCCTGTTGCTGTTCCGTATAGAACGCATAGGCAGTGACTGCAATAATAGGAACCGAAAGAGAAATAGTTCGAATCTTCTCTGTAGCCTGAATGCCATCCATCACAGGCATACGAATATCCATTAATATCAAGTCCGGTTTTTCCCGAATAAAGCTATTGATTGCTTCCTGTCCGTTACGCACCCACAGAATAGTATACTCTTTCTTCAGTAAGATATTCAACTGGGCAAAGTTCGATTCGATATCCTCCACAACCAAAATCTTTTTATGACGTACGGATTCAGAATCAATCTTAGTAGAAAGACTCCGTTCGGCAACTTCTACCGGTATCTCCTGATAAGGCAGATAAAGCGCAAACGTACTACCTTGTCCCAGTTCCGAGCTAACTTCAATACGGCCACCGAGACGTTCTACAATACTCTTGCAAATAGAAAGCCCCAGTCCGGTACCTTGCACAAAGTCGTTCAGTTTTTCAAAACGAGTAAAGATTTGAGGAAGTTTCTCTTCCGGAATTCCACAGCCCGTATCGCTGACAAACAGTTTCAGCCAGTCTCCCTCCTGTTTCAATCCCAATGTGATACTTCCCGTTTCAGTATTCTTAATGGCATTGGATAAAAAATTGAAGAGTACCTGCATCACACGGTTCCGATCGGTAGAAGTCCAAAACTCTCCTTGCGGACGAACCACTTTCAAGTCCACATTCAACTTCATCTTTAACTGATGCACCTTCTCCACTTCATCCACCAAACCGGCTATTTCAACTTGCTGGAAGTGCATCTCCGATTTACCGGATTCGATGCGGGACAAGTCCAAAATATCATTGATCAACTGCAACAGCAGATTGCTATTCTTCTGGATAATCTCCAGATATTCATGTTTTTCCTCTTCATTCTCCGTTAAAACCATAATCTCCGAAAATCCCACAATAGCATTCAGCGGAGTACGAATCTCATGACTCATATTTGCGAGAAATACAGACTTCATCCGGTCGGCATCCTCTGCACGCCGTTTCGCTTCAATTAATTCCTCGGAACGACGGATACGGTCGCCAATATCGTGTATTAACGCCAGCACGGTATTACCTTCAAACGGGGCGATGCGTGCCTGAAAATAATGTTTACTCCCCTCCACTTCCAATGGATATTCAATCTCTTTCAGATTCCCGTCCTTCAGGCATTCGCGAATATTGCAAAGAAACAAATCACTTACTTCCGGAGAATAAATACTGCGCCCGTCCGCTCCTTTCAGCACTTCTACCGGATGCAGCAGAATCGTACCCGGCGCCATCAGCACATCCGTTATAAAGAAATTCTCGTCAAAGATGAAGATAAATTCGGGTAAAGCTTCTATTATTTTACGGTTATGTTCTTCCAGATGTTTAATATGCTGTTCCTTTTCACACTGGGAGGTAACATTTACAGTATATGCCAACAGTTTATCCGGATCTCCTTCTTCATTCCCTTTATAAGACAAGAAATGATCTTCCAGCCAAATCACTTCACCATGCTCCCCGACACAACGGACCTGTATCTGAGATGCTTTGGACTCCGAAGCAAGCATTTTAGCAAAAGCTGTCTGATAGGCATTTATATCTTCGGGGTATGCGAAATGGTAAAAGTCATTAATGTCTTTAAAGACTACTCCCGCCTCTTTCAAGCCTAACGTGCGGAAATAATCGTCCGTGAAGCTACATTTCCCTGTCGGAATGTCATATTCCCATAAAGCTATTTGATGTGCGGCAAGTACAGAAAGTATCTTTTGTGAATTTTCCCGTATGATTTCATTATTCTCATTCGGTGAATATAAGTTTGTATCCGGCTCCATAGACTATCATTATATTTTGTATGTGCATTGTTTGAACGGCAGCAAATATAAACAAATAAAACACAAGTTGTGTCTAATCTTATTTTTTTTACTTAGAAACAATTATCTTTGCATCATCCAAAAAGAAATATAATGAATCAAGATACTATCTGCGCTATTGCTACCGCTCAAGGAGGAGCCATCGGAAGCATCCGTGTTTCCGGTCCTGAAGCTATTTCCATTACAAGCCGCATCTTCCAACCAGCCAAAGCCGGCAAATTACTTAGTGAACAAAAGCCTTATACGCTGACATTCGGGCGTATCTATAATGGAGAAGAAGTCATAGATGAAGTCCTTGTGAGTCTTTTCCGGGCTCCTCATTCTTATACGGGAGAGGATAGTACAGAAATCACGTGTCATGGTTCTTCCTATATTCTTCAGCAAGTAATGCAATTGTTGATTAAGAACGGTTGCCGTATGGCTCAACCGGGAGAATATACCCAACGCGCATTCCTCAACGGAAAGATGGACTTAAGTCAGGCGGAGGCTGTAGCCGATTTGATTGCATCTTCTTCCGCAGCCACTCATCGTTTGGCCATGAGTCAGATGCGGGGAGGTTTTAGCAAAGAGTTAACGGACCTACGAAGTAAGTTGCTAAACTTCACTTCCATGATCGAACTGGAACTTGACTTCAGCGAAGAAGATGTGGAGTTTGCTGATCGTTCGGCATTGCGAAAACTCGCAGATGAAATAGAGCAGGTTATCTCCCGACTGGTTCATTCATTCAATGTAGGGAATGCTATTAAGAATGGTGTTCCGGTAGCTATCATCGGTGAAACGAATGCGGGGAAATCAACTTTACTGAATGTATTACTGAACGAGGATAAAGCAATTGTCAGTGATATTCATGGTACCACGCGTGATGTCATTGAAGATACTATTAATATAGGTGGCATCACTTTCCGATTCATTGATACTGCCGGAATCCGGGAAACAAATGATACCATTGAAAGTCTTGGTATTGAACGTACATTCCAAAAGCTGGATCAAGCGGAGATTGTACTTTGGATGGTTGATTCATCTGATGCATCTTCTCAGATAAAGCAATTATCAGAAAAGATCATTCCTCGTTGTGAGGAGAAACAACTAATTGTTGTATTCAACAAAGCGGATTTGATTGAGGAAAAGCAGAAAGAAGAATTATCTGCTTTATTAAAGGACTTTCCTAAAGAATACATGAAGTCTATCTTCATATCGGCAAAAGAACGTAGACAGACCGACGAGTTACAAAAGATGCTTATTAACGCAGCACATCTGCCTACGGTAACACAAAATGATATTATTGTGACAAACGTAAGGCATTATGAAGCTTTAAGTAAAGCTTTAGATGCTATTCATCGAGTGCAGGATGGGCTTGATTCACATATATCCGGAGATTTTCTTTCGCAAGATATACGAGAGTGTATTTTCTTCATTTCGGATATTGCAGGGGAAGTAACAAATGATATGGTGCTTCAGAATATTTTTCAGCATTTTTGCATCGGGAAATGATATATCGCAATTAACTGCAACGAATTAGAACCAACTATAATGAAGTCGCTGAAATTCAGCGGCTTTTTTATTTGCCCAAAATCCAGTTCATAGCGATTGGATAGTGTTGTTCACCATATTTTTCTACCGTATTTCTACCGCGAAACAAATTGGGGTTTGCCCCCAATGTCACACTGACGCATTTGGCGACATGGGTGAACAATGGTTTACGTAGAGAGACAAAAAGGGAAATTAAAACTATATGGTTTCACTTAAAATATGGAGTAAACAACATGGAAGTAAAAAGAATTTGTCAATGGTGTGGTAAACCTTTTATAGCTCAGAAAACCACAACCAATTATTGTAGTCCTCAATGTTCTAAACGAGGCTACAAACATCGAATGAAAGAGCGAAGAATGGAGCTCATTCAGAGTCAAGATTTGTTAGAGGTAAAGAAAAGGCTGGAAAATCAAGAATACTTTACCTTTTCACAAGCAGCTAAATTGATGGGAGTTTCTCGTCAGTACATATACAAATTAGTCAAAGAGGATAAGTTAAGAGCAAGTCGAATTAGTTCACGAATGTCTTTTATTCGAAGAACTGATATAGAACTTTTGCTTAAATCTAAACCTTATGAACGTGTGATGTCAAAAGTCGAATTTGATATTGCTGAATACTATACTGCTGAGGAAATCGCAGAGAAGTACAAGGTCAACACCAAATGGGTATGGACTTATACACGGGAGCATAATGTGCCAAAAGTAAAAATCCGTCAGTTCAACTATTACAGCAAAAAGCATATTGATGCTGCTTTTGCCAAATACAAGACAGATAATGATCTGACCGAATGGTACACTCCCGAAGAGATAGAACAAAAGTATGGGATGAGTCGGGTTGCCATCCGCTCCCATGTCTATCGCAACAACATCCCGTCTAAGAAAGAACACGGTCAGATATTCTACTCGAAGCTACATTTTGACCTATCCAAGCAGACTGCCGAAGATAATGCTTCGGAATACTATACCGTGCAAGAAGCCATGAAGAGATACAATCTCACACGGGATTCTGTCTATGGCATTCTGCAGTTCCACGAAATCAAACGTGAGAAGAAAGGTCGTTTCGTGAGATTCCTGAAAGTGGAGTTTGACCATGTAATGGGTGTCAGAAAATAAGCCTAAGTCTGAATTTAGGCAGACCAGAAAATGATTCTAAAAATGAGCATTGTCTGTGTCACGCCATTACGGACATTTGCAGCAAATCAAGTATAAACTAATAATAATTGTAACTATGTTAGAATGTAAAACAGTAACATTGAGAACACGCCCTTTGAAACATGGGATGCTTTCTTACTATCTGGATTATTATCCTGGCTATCGTGACCAGGAAACAATGAAAACCATCCGCCACGAAGGATTGAACATTTATATTTATGCCAACCCCAAGAACGAGCGTGAACGCAACTTCAATGCCGTCATGTCGGAAAAGGCGGAAGCCATCCGATGCCGACGCTTTGAATCTATCGTTAATGACAGGTATGATTTCTTTGACAGGCACAAACTCAAAGCGGATTTTCTGGAATACTACCGCAAGCAGCTTCGCAAGCATGACCAAAAGTGGGAATTTGTGTACCACCATTTCTACAACTTCGTTCATGGCAAATGTACTTTTGAAGAAATTGATATTGACCTTTGTAATAAGTTTCGTGAGTATCTGCTAAATGCCAAACAACTCAGGCGTGACGACCGCATTTCAAAGAACTCTGCTTCCGGCTATTGGTCAACATTCAGGGGACTTTTGAAGATTCTTTATCGCAATCGGCTAATCAAAACCAACATCAATGACTTTTTGGATAAAATCGAAACGGAAGATACTCCCAAAGACTATCTAAGTGTGGAAGAACTATACAAATTGGCAGAAACACCTTGCAAAAAGCCGATTCTGAAAACAGCGGCATTGTTTTCATGTCTGACTAGTCTTAGAATCAGCGATATACTATCGTTACAATGGCATGAAATCGTCGACTTTGCAGCCGGAGGGAAATGTGTCCATACAATTACCCAAAAGACCAAAACAGAGGACATCATTCCAATCAGTGACGAAGCCCTGCAATTAATCGGCTATTCTCCGGAAAAAACCGGATTAGTATTTAAAGGATTGAAACGAAGTTGGACACAGCAACCCATGAAAGAGTGGATTCGCGAAGCCGGTATTACCAAGAATATCACTTTCCACTCCTACCGAAGAACATACGCAACACTTCAAGGAGCAGCTGGCACAGACATACGTACCATTCAAAGTAACATGGCACATAAAAGTATCACCACGACACAACGGTACATGAAAGTTGTGGACAGCAACAAGCGTGAAGCCAGCAACAGAATTTCTTTAATCCGCAAGTAAGAATTAAGACTTAAATAATCTCGTTTTTATCGCTCAGAGTATGATATTTTGCATCAAATCATACTCTGAGCATATTTTTTATTAAATTCTGAACGATTATCCATTACAAACAGCAACTATTTGGAAATCTGCATATACATTTGTCTTATTGTAAAACTCAAACAGTATCAGTTTATGACGAATAGTATTAAAATCTCTCCTCAAAGAACCAGTTTCATACTTTCAGCAAATGTCATCCTTTACTGGGCAACAGACTCCTATTTATATCTTAATTGCCATATCGACATAATGGAGTATTCCACTCCAGTTATTTTATATATCACGGCAATGATACTTGCCTGTGGAGTACTTAAGCGTTTCTTCTTCCGCTTCATTACAAAGAATGAATTGAGTTTGTCTTTTGGCAAGCAAGTAAAACCTCTATCCGAACAAATTAAGGAGATTGAGCCGGAGTGTCCAAACGACAAGGAGATAAATCCGGTAAATTTAATTGCAGAAAGTGTTGTAAAACAATATTATATGGATAATTATGAAGTACGTGTAGCTGAGATTGAACGTAAAAAAGCCGAAAGGCAGGCAGACATTAAGCGTGTCATTCATGAATATACCACATTTGTAATGACGGAATTTCTCTCAAAAGAAGATATTGAAATTCTGCATGAAAACATAGAGTATTTTGCGCACGGACAGTCTGATTTATACAAGCCAATCCGTTCAAAAGTAGATAATTCCCTCCGTTCTATCGACCTAATGCATTTCGTATGGAATATCGGGGAGAGATTGAGCATTTCCCTTATAGACAGAGCAACATTTATACATACCATATTCCCACATGAACTAAAAGATGCTTCAATTAAATACTTGTCTAAAAATCTTCGGACACGCGGAGTTTGTAAAATAGCACTTGATATTCCTAAAACCGGAGATTACCACTTCAAATGCATGAAGAATGACTCTGAATCTGAGGTAAATTCAGCTAATTAGGGTTATTCAACGCAGACTGAAATATTATTACTTTCTGATAGTTGTCAGCATTACATCATTGTGTTGGTTTGCAGCATGTTTAACAAAAACAATGTTATATATGCAAAAAGACAAACTGACCTTTAATGACCTGCCGGAAGTGGTAGGAGAACTTTGCGAGAGAATTGCAAGTATGGAAACGTTGCTGGCGGAAAAACTTCATCAGCAGCATAACGAAGTAAAAAAGGACACCCATGTTCCAATGACCGTAGATGAAGTCTGCGAGTATCTGGGAATCTCGAAATCATCCTTTTATTACAAAGCCAAGCATGGCGGTATCCCAATCATTAAACAAGGCAAACACTTGTTTGTTTATCGTGATGAGTTGGACAAATGGTTGGAAAGCGGAAGAAAAGGAGAAACTCCTATAAGCATTGAAGAAGAACACGCCCGAATGCTTGCAACTACACGTCGCAAAGCCAACCCTAAAAGCTGGTGAGTATGGAAACGGTAGCACCCATCGAAGATCCTACTCAGGTCGCTACAAGATGGCAAGATACAATGCTCAGCTTGGAAAAGGAATACGAACAGGAGCCGGAAGTTCTGAAAATAGGCGGAGTACCTATCGGAACATTGGGGAATTTCAGCGCATCCATAGGCAAGGCTAAAAGCAAAAAGACTTTCAATGTGTCGGCTATGGTGGCAGCAGCTTTGTCCGAAAAGGAAGTCCTTAACTACACAACGGATTTCCCTGAAGGCAAGAACCGCATCCTTTACATCGACACCGAACAGAGTCAGAACCATTGTATGATTGTGATGCACCGTATCATGAAACTGGCAGAGTTGCCAGCCAATGAGGATTGCGACCGTTTCTTTTTTCTCGCCCTACGAAAGTTCAATCCGAAAGAGCGTCTGGCTATCATAGACAATGCCATCAGCCAGATTGAGGGTCTCGGCTTCGTGGTAATAGACGGAATCCGTGACCTAGTTTATGACATCAATTCACCAAGTGAAGCCACCTGCGTAATTTCCAAACTTATGCAGTGGACTGACGAATATCAGATCCATCTCCACACCATCCTTCATCAGAACAAAAGCGATGAAAATGCCCGTGGTCACATCGGCACGGAAATCAACAACAAGGCTGAAACAGTCATCCAAATCGAGAAAGACAAAGACGATAGTAACATCAGCAAAGTGGAAAGTGTGCATACCCGTTCCAAGGACTTTCTGCCATTTGCGTTTTGCATCAATGACCAATCACTTCCCGAACTTCTGCCGGACTATGTGCCGACCAAGAAAAATGCAGGTCGTCCCAAGCAGGAACCCTTCTCCCCTTATAGAGACATCCACGAAACAATCCATCGCAAGGCTCTTGAACTGGCTTTTGAGGGAAGAGAAACTATTTCGGGATATAAGGCTTTGGAAGAAGAACTGACCACTGCCTACGAACTGGCAGGAACGAAATTTAATCACAACAAGATTGTGGAGATAATTAAGTTTCTCACGAACAAACGGATGGTGGTTCAGGAAAGCCGTGGCATTTATCGGTTCATGCCGGATTACCACTATTGACTCTCCACTTGACTTTATTCCAAAGTGTCTATTCGGGATAAGTCAAAGTTTAAGTGCAACGACTGATTTCATGATAATTCACAGAATCGGTCGTTGCCATTTTATTTGCCAGTTTATTGTGGACAATCCGGTTTTAGAATGTTATGGCAATCTGTTTGGAAAGATTACTCCTTTTCTGCCACTTGTAGATTTTTATGTCCGTTCAATACAGTAATTGTCAAAATCGCAATCTTCAGATTGGCACATAAAATGACACATTCCTAACAAAGTAATTTCTATTTTGCTGTTCTTCAATATGAATCCTTATTAAAATTCGGCAAATGTGCTGGAAGAATCAGTATTTGAATATCGGCATAGCGATGTACTAAATGCCGAACTTATTTCAATCTTTTGCCCATTGCCTCTATTGGTTGAATGTTCTGACACTATATTGAAATCCGAAATCAACACTACCGTGACACTAAATGTGACATTAATGCCATTTGAGTTGCCATCTATTCACACCTTTATACGTCAAAATCACTCTCTAAATCGCCTTTGACAGTCAAACAAAGCCATAAATATCAAACATTTTACTTCAAAACACGTCTTTTTTAAGCCATGGGCTTGCCCGTTGTACAGACATTATCTTGTATGGGGAGCCTAATCCCCCAAGCGACCAATCGGCCGTTTGAGAATGCCAATTTTCCAGCAAGCTGATTGGATGAAAAATAGCGTTATTTGAGCACTTCTTCTTTTCGTCAACCTCTTCCTCGTCTTTCTCGAAAAAAACAAAATTTGCACACTTAATTGCGCTTGGGCTTGCCCATTATACGACCTCTATTGAGTTAGGGTAACTCAATACCCCAAGCGATAAATCGCTCGTGAGAAGTTGCCAATCCCTGGCAAGCAGAATTTGGCTTTATTGCGATGATGGAGCGCATTTCAGTAGTGCTTTTACGAACTCTTTTGTGAACCCTACTGGTTCTTTTATGAACTCTTATATGAACTCTTTTCTTGCTTTTAAGTGGTATCCTGGAGTAACGTCGGCCACCATCAATGCGGATACTAGATGATGAACACAAAACTATTGTCCGAACACTTGCCAATTTAACGACATCAACCTGCCAGATTCCTAAGATTGATTTAGCCAACTTCCGAATAGCATCCTAAAATAGGAAATAGCCTATCCTCTTTGTAGTGCGTAAAAATACGCAGTCCACTGCGTAAAATGTAAGATTGTACATTTGCTAATAAATTTCAACCAGTTGCTTATTTGCAGACTCGCTTTTACGAACTCAAAAATCGCCAATCATGTTGGAATCGAGAGTGAGAGGATTGCATTTGAATATCCTCCCACTCTTTATTCGTCATTTACCAAGAGACTTGAATACTTTTGCAATGCAACGCTTTTTCTGTTCCATATTCGGGTGGACATAGAGATCCAGAGTCGTCGAGATATTGGAATGTCCCAGCAATACGCTGACTGTCTTGTAGTCGCATCCGGCTTCTATGCAGCGAGTGGCAAAGCTATGGCGGAGTCCGTGATATTTTAGTTTTGGGATACCCAATTTTTCCATCAGTTTGGTGTAATAATTCCGATAGGTTCGTGGTTCTGTCGGATATTCATCATTGGTTAGAATATAGAAATCATCATTGACCACCTTTTTTAGAGGCTTCATCATTGCGAGCAACTCCTTTGTCATTGGAATCTCTCTACATGAGTTCTGCGTTTTGGGAGTATTGATAACCAATTTAGTATGTTTCTGTACTCCATCAATGATATAAATTCGCTCGATTGTTCGGTTTACAGTAATAGTTCCTTCCATTATGTTGATATCACTCCACTTCAAGGCACACACTTCCCCAATACGAAGCCCGGTACACAGACTTATGTAAATACCAAGTCCGGTAAAGGAGAAATGGTTTTGAATATGGTTGAGAACCTTTTTGTGATTGGCTACCGATAGTACCTCCACTTCTTTGTTTGTCGATGAGGTTGGATATTTGATATCCCATTCATAATAGTCCATCCACTCGTTTTTCATACCGAACTTCATCACCATTTTTAGGACGATCAAAATATCCTTTACGGATTTTACACTTAATCCATTCTCGATTTTTCGCAAGACATAGTCCTGCACAATCTTTTCATGTAGCGAATCACACTCTCCAAAAGTAGGGAGGATGTGGTTCTCCAAGATTAACACATAAGCTGCCATTGTAGACTGCTTCACAAACGGTCGCTTGCTATCTTTCCATACGACCGCAATTTCTCTAATTGTTTTATGTCCCATAATTGTATATAAATATGTTGTAACATATAATTAGAGAAACGAAATGCCTTGATGTTCCCCATTTGAGATTTCCGGAGTTTAGTGGAGAGTGGAAGAAATGCAAGTTGGGAGATTTGTGTAATGTATTAATGTGTAAACGTATTTTAGTTTCTCAAACAAACACAGAGGATGGTGTTCCTTTTTATAAGATTGGAACAATTGGTAGTACTCCAGATGCCTATATATCGAAAGAATTATTTGACGACTATAAGGTGAAGTATAACTATCCTCGTAAGGGAGAGGTTATGATAACTTGTGCAGGAACAGTAGGAAAATGTGTCGTCTATGATGGGGAAGATGCGTATTTCCAAGATTCAAATATTGTGTGGATTGATAATCCTACACAATATATAAGCAATGGATTCTTATTTCATCTTTTGAGTAAAGTAGATTGGCGAAAATTAAATTCTACAACAATAATCAGAATTTACAATGATGATTTGCGCAACTTGAAAATGAGTTATCCACGAAAAGAAGAACAGCAAAAGATAAGTCATTTACTGTCACTTCTTGATGAGCGCATTGCCACCCAAAACAAAATCATTGAGGATTTGAAAAAACTAAAGTCTGCAATTATTGACCAGCTCTATTCTGCAATAAAAGGAAAAGGATATTCATATAGACAAATCTTTGAAATTGTAAATGAACGAAACAAACAACTTGAATATTCAAACATCCTTTCAGCAAGCCAAGAAAAGGGAATGGTAAACAGGGAAGATTTGAACTTAGATATTCAATTTGAGCGAAGCAATATCAATACTTATAAAGTTGTGAGAAAAGGCGATTATGTAATTCATTTACGTTCATTTCAAGGAGGTTATGCGTTTTCTGATAAGATTGGCGTATGCAGTCCTGCATATACAATATTGCGTCCGAATGATTTGTTGGAGTTTAGGTATCTGTCATATTATTTCACCTCGCAAAAATTTATCAAATCGCTGATTATTGTTACTTATGGCATTCGAGATGGGCGTTCGATAAATGTTGAAGAGTGGCTTGATATGAAAACTACAATTCCACAAAAAGAACAACAACGTCATATAGTGGATACTATTAGAAATATTGAGAAGAAAATCGAAAACGAAGAACTCTATGCGTCCTATTTATCAAAACAGAAGCAGTACTTGCTCCGTCAATTGTTTATATAAACATTTGACGGAGCAAGTACAATTTTTGCGAAATGTATAAATCACAGAGTGATATATTACTTTCCAATAGAGTATCAACTGAGGTAAGTAGCTTTATTCTATTGTCTTTGGCAGGCGTGGCAGGAATCGAAAATGACATACGAAGTATATCGTCCCCGTTCAAGTTGGCTATTGCCCCATTACCACCTTGCAATGAGTTCCAAATGTACCTACGGTACTTATTAGTCTGGAATAACCATTTTACAATAGGTTCCTTTGAACGATATATACCGCAAAAAGCACCAACAGTTATAGGGGTTGAGCAATCGCCGTCGTAAAATGAGGATTTTCCAACTAATGAGGAGCTTCCGTTTGCCATACATATAACAATGTCACCAGTTTGCAACTGTTGCTCTGTTAGTATTTGCTTGTTTACAGACACTATATTATTATGATAATCAAGCGAGCTTCCGTTGATAATATTGTTAGACCGCATAACGAAAATTCCATTGCTTTCAACAACATCATCGCTGCTATAAGTCAAACCACGAATATATGAGCCAACATCACGCAAACGTATCTTATTGGAATAGTTTTCATTAAATGTTTTTTCAATAATTGCAGACATTACCGTACAGCAATCCTTAATTAAAGGGCTTATAGATGATATAATAACTCTGAAATGTGGGCAGTTAGTGGCATTTGAAACATTATATAGTAAAGCAGGTGAGGGTGGAACACCCACTACGTCAAATACAGAATTTTATGATAACGGCAGCATTCCTTTCATAAAAATAGACGATTTGAGCAATAAATATTTATCGGCTAACAAAGACTATATTACAGAGTTAGGACTCAAAAAATCTTCAGCATGGCTGATTCCTACGCACTCCATTATATACTCTAATGGAGCAACAATCGGTGCTATTTCTATAAACAAATATCCAGTCTGTACCAAACAAGGAATTTTAGGTATTGTCCCTAATACAAATATTGATGTTGAATTTCTTTATTACTTTATGCAATCTTCATATTTTCAAAAAGAAGTTGAACGTGTTGTAACTGAAGGTACGATGAAAACAGCCTACCTAAAGGATATAAATCACATAAAATGCCCAATACCAGATTTAGATAGGCAAAAAGAAATTAGTCATCTTCTTTCAGTGTTATCGCTTAAAGAGGATGTTGAAAGGCAACTATTACAGAAATATCAAATACAGAAACAATATCTATTAAGGAAGATGTTCATATAAACATCTTCCCCAACAAATACAGTTTTTGTTGATTGAATGACGCAAGAAGTTCTTGCTCAACAAAAAGTTTGCTCTCTAATTTGTCAAGCACGTTTGCGACACGCTTTTGTTCAGCAAGTGAAGGACAATATATTTTCGCTTTACCATAATCTTTGAAGTAGATATGTGGTATCGCCATACCAGTTTTGTACGGTTGAAAGTTGAACACTGACAGCGCAAAGTACAGATACCGCAAATCATTGTTGCCTATGACAGTAAGATAGTTGAGTGTGCCAATTACCGAAAATTTGCCCTGTGCATAGGAAACTGTACCAACACCCGAACCATCCTTGATTACCAGTATCGCATCACCGTTCATTTGTGGCACATCTTTATAACCAACCAATCCATTTGCACCAAACACTTTGCATAGTCCACTAGACAAAACCTCGCTCTCTTGAAGTGTTGAGCTATGACACTCTAAACACTGAGAAATTGCAATGTTAGCCTTTTCTTTGGTAGTTAGCGCAACTGCAAGCCCTTTAATTAAGGATTGCAGTTTCTCAATGATTTTGTTTTGGGTAGCGATGCGCTCATCTATAAGTCGCAAGAGCGTGGCTATTTTCGTTTGCTCTACTTTGGACGGAATGCCAATAAAGCACTCGGAAAAATTCTTTGTGCTGATGGAATAGATTTTTGTTCCTTGTGCTATTCGTCTAATCTGATTATGAAATGCAGATGACGAAAAAGCATATCCTTTGAAGCCGATAACAGTTTTATTTTTATTGTCACGTCCATGAATTGTATGCAATCCACATACAATGTTTTTTCCTGCAAGGTCAAAGAACTCAATAGGCTTGGCTACTTCATTCGTATCTTCCGAGGCATCTGCAAAAGCCACATCACCCTCTTTACACAATTCAAAGTTCTTGGGCATATTGTCCTCTTTGATATTGGGTAAATTATCTCTTGTCAAATCAACCATAGTAGGAAGCCCAACATGAATTAGTCCATAATGTAAGTTCATCATGGCTTTCGTTCCATATTCAAGTTGCTCCCAGCTTAAAGAATTGGTTGAATAGAAGTCCAATAGCTCGGACACTTTACATATTTCCCACTCTTCACTAAATTCCGGGAATCTCAAATGGGGAACATTAAGGACTTTATTATCGTTATTATTTTCCATAATCATTACTCATTATTGGGGTTAATGTCAAAGGGCAACAATTTGTCGTCACCATTAAAGCGGTCGAAATCGGAGATAAATGACCTGTCTTGAATCACTTTATATTTTTCGTACTCACTATATGCTTTCTCTCGCGCTTCTTCCTGCGAAACTTTGCCTGCTGTATCTTGTGCGTTATAATCATTCGCACCGAGGAACTGTTCAAGGTACCGTTTCCAATCTGCCATAGTAGTAATGATGTGACGTTTGGCACGAAGCTCCGCCAATTCTAAGAAAGAAGTAGTAATGCCGTTAAGTTCCGAAACCTCTCGATCTGACAGATAGTTCTTTGCCACTATCGTATCAGACTTTTGCACTCTGCCATCAGGGGCTTTCTTCCAAGTGGTCAATCCCATGTGTGGCATCTCGGAATCAGCACGTTCATACACGATTTCAGCTGCAGTACGATGAGTTACAGCCAAGTGCATCATGTTTTGTACAATCTTGAAGAACAATTTGGTACATTCGGATTTGGAGTCGTAATCGGCACTGCATTCCGCATAAATGTCGGTTATCTTTTGATAGTATCTACGCTCGGAAGTGCGTATCTCACGAATACGCTCCAGCAAATCATCAAAATAATCTTTGCCAAAGTGCTTTCCTTGTTTCAGTCGCTCATCGTCAAGGGCATAGCCTTTAATCACAAACTCTTTCAATACAGAAGTGGCCCAAATACGGAACTGAGTGGCTTGGTAACTATTGACACGATAGCCAACGGCAATGATAGCGTCCAAATTATAGAACATCGGTGTGCGTTCCACATCTCGTTCCCCCTCCGATTGAACTATCCCAATTTTTCGGATAGTTGCTTCTTTAGTCAGTTCTCCGGTCTCATATATCTGACTAAGATGATAGTTGATAGTTCGTACATCCACCCCAAACAAATCAGCCATACGCTTCTGTGAAATCCAAAATGTTTCGCTATTGAATATCACTTCTATTCTGGCTTCGCCTTGTGCTGTTTTGTAAAGCAATATATTAGAGCTCAACGCATTTTGCATCAATTCATCGGTCGGAATAGTCTGAGAGAAGTAATCCCTTGCCTGTTGTACCAACACTTTCTTAGCATCGGCATTTTGAGCAATAATCATGCAAGCCAAACGTGACAAGCGGAATATACTGACTTTGCGAAACGAACCACTACCTATCCTAACCATGTCAACCGATTGGTTGAAATGGTCGTCCACATTCATCCCTTTTTCGCCAGCTACTTTAATTGCTTTGTCTATGACTCTTTGAAATTTCCAATTTGCCGAATAACCCATAGCAGCACAAAGGTCACGTGAACTCCAATACTCATTGCCATTCTCATCTTGGCGACGAATATTGTCAAACGTGGGACGCATTTCTGGGATGTTATCTATCTCTGCCATAGTTCCATTATTCTACCAAACCTAACTCTTTCAAATAACCTTCAATCTCTTTATCCAACTCGGCACGTTTGGCTTCCAACTCTTTGATTTCTGCCATTACTGCTTTGATGTCGATAGGTTCTTCTTCCTCAAAAGTATCAACGTAGCGAGGGATGTTCAAATTGTAATCGTTCTCAGCTATTTCTTGCAGAGATGCAAGGTGACTGTACTTTTCTATTTCCTTACGATCACGATAGGTTTCAATAATTTTGTGGATATGCTGTTCCCTGAGTTTGTTTTGGGTCTTGACCTTTTCAAACTCTTTGCTGGCATCGATAAACAGGACGTTGTCATCCTCTTTGCGACATTTCTTGAATACAAGAATACAAGTCGGGATACTTGTTCCATAGAAGATATTAGCAGGTAAGCCGATAATGGCATCCACATAGTTTTTCTTTTCAATGAGGAAACGACGGATAACGCCCTCTGCATTACCACGGAACAATACACCATGCGGAGCTACACAAGCCATTGTACCGCCTTCGTTCAAGTGGTAAATCATGTGAAGGATAAAGGCATAGTCAGCGGTTTTGCGTGGAGCAAGTCGTCCGGCTTTACTGAAACGGTCATCGGTGTTGAACTTGTCAGCAGCACTCCATTCAGCAGAGAACGGAGGATTTGCTACAACTGCATCAAATTGAGTGTCGCCAAACGCATCCCATTCAAGCGTGTCACCGTTCTCAATCTTGAAGTTGCTGAATCTGATGCCGTGAAGCAACATATTCATTCGGGCAAGGTTGTAAGTTGTCGGATTCTTTTCCTGCCCATAAATATCCACAGCATTTCCAATACTTGCCGCACGGAGCAATAACGAGCCACTACCACAAGTAGGGTCATAGACATTGCGCAAACGCTGGTGTCCTATGGAAACAATCTCCGCCAAGATGCGGCTGACTTCCTGCGGAGTATAGAACTCTCCGGCTTTCTTTCCGGCACCGGCAGCAAATTGTGAAATCATGTATTCGTATGCGTCACCCAAAATATCAATTTCCTGTGATGCCTCTACCCCGAAGTCTATATCATCTAGCGCAAGAAGTACATTGCTGACGAGTGTATTCTTGTCATCGGCTGTCTTACCCAGCTTAGGAGAAGCCAAATCTATGTCAGAAAACAATCCGCCAAAATCTTCTTCGCTATCTTGTCCCAAAGTGCTATCCTCAATGCGCTTCAATGAGCGTTCAAGCATAGGTAGAATGTTCTCTTTTCGTTTGATAGCTTCGATTACTGACGAAAACAAAAATTTCGGTTCAATGAAATAGCCGATATTCTCCAAGCATTGGTTCTTGGCTTCCTCTTGTAGTTCAACAGCATCGGGATCATCCGTTTCCCACAATTCCTTAAAGGTCACTTCGTCATCCGCTAAAGCATTGTTGGCATACTTTTCTATTTTCTCTGACAAGTATTTATAGAAAATGAAACCTAATGTAAAATACATAAAGTCGCTTGCCGACATATTGCCACGCAAACGATTTGCGACCTCCCAAAGCTGGTCACGGAGTTTCTGTTGTAATTCTTCGCTCATATTGTGTAGTATTTTCAAGAACGTATATAATTTAAAATGTCATTCTGAAATTTATCATCAGTTAAATTTAGATTACCGCTAATAAATGCCTTTTTATCTATTGATTGTAATGCCATAAATAAATCAGAATAAACATCAGACTCATCTATCATTTTTTTATTAAATATATCAGCATTATTCATATCATAAATATGTTTATTCAAACGATAAAATACTCCACCTGTGTCATTATCCACAATCTGATACAACTGAAATATCTCTTCTCCTACCTTTAATTCAAACAAAAGAGTGATATCTTCATTAGAATCCACAGGCAAACTAGACATAAAGAAATCATATAAACGTTCTATTATTCTAATATTGCGTCTTTCAATATCATCTTTTAACCAATCATTTTGAGATAATTTGGACAGGGATTGTACTTCCAGAATTTTAGATTCTTTATACCTATCTTTTTTCTTTCCAAAATAATTATTTCCCGCTTGAATATTTAATCTCTTTTCAAAAATAATTTTATTTCCAAGCATATTTAAATGTGTTTCTGCATCTGATTTTTCCCATCCATTATAATTAGTATCCTGCCAACTTTGTGGAAAAATATGTTCTATTTCAGATTTTCCAATAATCAGAGTTTGTTTATCATCAAAAAGATATGCATTCAATAGCAGCAAAGACTTTGTGATTCTAGATGAAGAGAACGCATTTATTCTAGTCTTAAAATCATTAGGAATTTGATATCCAGCACAATCAATTTCTCCATTTCTCCATGTATCTACACAGAAATTAAAAACATATTGTTTAACTGCATTTACCATCGGAGATTCAATAAACCTTACGAGCATAAAGGACATAAGTTTTTTAAGATATGGAGTAAATGCTTTTTTGAAATCCTCGCTACTTAGTGTCTTATTTCTATGATAAAAAACAGATATAGGGTATTTCCAGTATTCATTAGGATAAGCCAATAAACATTGAATATATTTAGCGGCTTCTTCTTCGCAGAAACCGCCATCGTTTGTATATATAGAAGTCCAAAAGGTACCCAAATCACATAAGTCATCAAAAAAACTTTGTGTTTTGAATATTGGATACTTATTCCCTTTGCCTGAATAGTAACTTCTCAAACCTATTTCTTTACTTGTATCGCCACGTTTTGCTCGATCAATAAAAGTATAATAGCGAAATAAATCATTAAGATTAAATCCTGCTCCTGAAATAGTGGCTTCTAATTCTTTCCACTTATCTGCAAAAGTTTGTTTAGATGGCTGAGTTTTATATAATTCGGCTTTAAATATATCTGAATCTGCCAAAGGAAGACCTCGATTGTTTAATGTTCCGAATATCGTAAGTGCAGAATCTAAGTCTGAACACTCAATTGGAAGGATTATACAACGCTCTAAAATGAACAGACAGAACTCTTTCCAACCGTTCAAATGGGTTTTGGCATATTCATCACAACAGCTTAAAAAATAAGAATAGTTACGGGAATAGTAAGAAGCCGATTTATCACGAGGTTGTCCTTTTTCCAAAATCAAATCAAAATCAATTTTATCATCATCTGTTGCAACCAAAGTCTTAATATGGGTCTCTTTTTTGTTAGAAACCTTCTTTGTCATCGGATTAATTTTCCAGATACACGGCTCTATAGACTTCATTAATCCCTCTACTTCTTCATCAGAAGGATTATCTACAAGCTGATCTTCCAATTTATAGTAAAACGCACGGAGTAATAATAAAAATGACGTTATACGCTGCTGCCCATCAATAATATTAATGCGGTTTTGTTCATCTGTATCATCACAAGTAACAATCGAACCAAGAAAATATTCCCTATCATCATCTTTATGTTCTTCAAAAAAATTTTTAAGGTCATTCCAAAGGACATCACAAGTATCAACTTCCCAACGATATGGTCGTTGGTACTCTGGGATAACAAATATTTTTCCTTTTGTTGTAGGATCGTTTAAACTTAATAGACCTTGTATGTTTTTTCTACTAACATTTAATTCTGCCATAACTTATTTTCTATATTATTCCCAACTAAAAGTTTTTATAATACTACGCAATCTTTCCATTATTCTCGTCAAAGCCTTTCGAGTTTTGATAAGACCGAGATGTTTCTCTTTCAATGCTTTTTGTATAATCTCCGGCTGCTCCTTTTGTAAATAGTCATACTCTTTTATGTAGAGATTAAGCACTTCGGCAGAAATTTGTTCTTCGTCAGCCAAACCACTCACTGCCTTATTACGTTCTGACACAATATATTGGTTCAGACGTTCCTCTAATTCATTAGTTCCATCTGCTCTATTGCGCCCATTCATGAAGTTTTCCTTGTCTTCATCTACATTCTTTTGAATAAAGCCGTCAATGAGTTTTGCTTTGCCTCGCATTCCGGCATCCTTAATCATTGTATCAAGGATATGCTTCCGTTTTTCTGAATAATCATCACTATATGGGTCTAGTTCCGCAATGAGCTCCAGAATATAAGCCACATTAATAATGTCACTATGTAAAAGTTCAAGACAGAAATCAATATCTTCCAACCCTTGATTATTTCCATATGGGGCTGGATCTTCAGCTACAGTTGTCGGTGCAGCAGGTGGATCAACAAACCCAACTGTAATATCAAGGTATTTACTCTTATAATCATTAAACTGCTGTTCAGTCATACCGAGGTCTTCAGCATTCTCGCTGTAATCTTCGTATATCTGAATTTCTGCATGTTTACGGATAATGTCTCGGAACGCTAATACAAAATTCTTCTTGTCATTTTCACTTTGCAGGAAGTCTATACTACTTGGTGTCGGATATTTTTGCAGAAAATCAGTTACCAAACTCTTGTACTCCTGCTTTACTTTCTCAAACGGAGGACGTACTATATCTTCAGGATTATCAGAGTTGCTGAACAATTTAATAGCCGTATCAACATTGTTTTTCAAATCTCTGAAACAAACTATTTTACCAAAACGTTTCTTCTCGTTCAATACTCGATTGGTTCGGCTGAACGCTTGCAGCAAACCATGATATTCCATGTTCTTGTCCACATAGAGCGTATTCAGCTTTTTACTGTCAAAGCCTGTAAGGAACATACCCACAACAAGACAAAGATCAAGCGGTTTCATATCCGCCTTCTTCTTTTTCATGCGCAGATTGATGTCATCATAGTAAGCACGGAAGTTCTCTGTGGTAAAAGATGTGCCGAAATTTTCATTATAATCGTCCATGATGGCTTGCAGTTCATCCGCCTCACCCACACTCTCTTTTGCATACTGCCCTGTACCCATACCGGTCTGTTCATCATCCTGACTATTATTGGCTGCGTATGTAAATACTGCACCTATACGGATTTTAGGATTCAACGATTTGAAAATTTTGTAATAGCGTATAAGCATAGGAACAGACTGCACGGCGAACAATGCGTCAAACTCTCCATCAAATGTAGATTTATTGAAGTTGTTAAGGATAAATCTTGCAATCTCCTCCATACGAGCTTGGTTATCGTTATCAACTATTTCGTTGCCATGATAATACTCCACAAGGAAGCCAAGCACGTTTTCATCCGCTATTGCATCTTTAATAAGATATTTATGGAGACAGTTTCCAAATATTTCCTTCGTGGTATGTCCATCAACAGCATTCTCGGTGAAAATAGGTGTTCCAGTAAAACCGAATATTTGGGCATTGTCAAAGAACTTCATTATCTTCTTATGACTATCCCCAAAATGACTACGATGGCACTCATCAAATATCATCACGATACGTGAATGACGGATAGCATCAATCTTGCTGCTATACCACGTCTTACTAACTGCCGCATTAAGTTTTTGAATGGTAGTGATGATAATCTTGGAGTTGCTTTGAAGCCGTTTCACTAGTTCATCTGTATTATCAGTACTATCTACAGCCCCTGATTCAAATGCTTCGTATTCCGATTGAGTCTGGGTATCAAGATCATGTCGGTCAACAACAAACATCACCTTATCCACATCATCCAATTCTGATACAAGTTGTGCAGCCTTGAATGAGGTCAATGTTTTTCCGGCACCTGTTGTATGCCAGATATAACCATTATCATTGGAGTTTTGTACACGATCCAAAATTTTCTCTACCGCATAGAATTGGTAAGGACGAAGTACCATCAAGCATTTGTCGCCCTCATGAAGCACAATATACTTTCCTATGATTTTGCCAAGCGTACATTTTTCCAAGAAGAATACGGCAAACTTATCCAATTCATTGAACGGATGATTGACAGCATCTGTCCAGGTGAATGTGAACTTATACCCACTATTTGGATTATTGGCAAAATAGCGAGTATTAACACCGTTGGATATGACAAACAGTTGGATATAATCAAACAATCCATGAAACGAAGTCTTGTGATAACGCTGTATTTGGTTGTATGCCTGTTTAAGTTCCACGCCACGACGTTTCAATTCAATTTGCACAAGTGGCAAACCATTGACTAGAATCGTCACATCATAGCGGCATTTTTTACGTCCTTCCACCGTAATCTGGTTGGAAACCTGAAATTCATTCTGACACCACTGCTGCCTATTTAGAAATTCTACCCATATACGCTGTCCATCAGCCGTATCAAGCGGATATAAGTCACGGAGTTTCTTTGCCTTTTCAAAGCGAGTACCACCTTCAAGGTATATAAGAATCTTCTCAAACTCTTCCGCCGCAAACCCAGTACGTCCGTGCTCTTCCAATCGTTTGCGGTTGTGAATCTCCAACTGCCGCTTGAAATTGGCATAAAGATTATCTTCCTCGACAATCTGGACATAATCGTAGTCCATTTGTCGGAGTGTGGCTATCAGTCCGGCTTCCAATGCCGCTTCGCTTTGTGTTGACATATTCTTGTCCTGCTATGGTGTTACTACTTATTTATTCTAACTTGCAATATCTTGATGCCTAATGCATTCTCTATTTTACATAAGGTTTCCAACGACAAATTTTCACGACCTTTCAACACTTTAGAAACATACTGCTGGGTACAATTCATTTTCTCAGCCAGCACTCGTTGTGTCATGCCAAGTTCCTCCATCCGATCCGACATAGTTGCAGCTATAGCCTGTGAATGGCAAACCCAATCCTCTCTTTTGTTTTCCATTATATTCTTTACTTCTCCTAAAGCGTTGTCTATCTTTTCTTCAGCCATTGTATGAATCAAAAATACCTTTGTCCTATTTTGTAGGCAAAGGTACTATAAATAATTGAGATAGCACAACTTTCAGGTTGTTTTAATCTTCAACAAAGGACATAATGCATTTTAATTAATTTCTTCCCCTGTAATTAGAGCTGTTTTTTTGTAATTGGGATCAACAAACCAATTGTCGTCCAATTGGCTAAGGCTAAAAAGATTGTTGACTATAGATTCTCTATCAACTACATAAATAGGTCTATTGAGGGCGAGGAAGTAATTTAATTCATATTTACACCATATTGATTTTAGTGAATTTTCAGACTGCACAAAAATTAAAGCCTTTGATTGTTTCATTCTTTCTTCTAGAACTTTAAGCGTAGCATCACAAAGTAAATGACGCTTTAAATAATCAATATCATTTATCCAATCGCAAAAAACATTCTTGCCTTGTTGATTCTCGACATATATGAGTTTCTGAACCTCTTTACTATCTTTACTGCTATGCGAAATAAAATAATCGTATGACTTCAATTTTTGTTCCTTTGAATTCTCAATTCTATATTCGAGTTCATCAGGATTCCGTGGTATATCATATCTCTCGTTAGGATACACTTCTCTTAGATAACATTTTCGTTTTTTAGTTTTTGCATGAATCCGCATAAACCGTTGCTTCCTTAAGCGAGGATTGAAATTAAAAGATTGAAGATGAAAGAATGCCTCTTCCCTTAATTGCTTATTAAGTTCTGTATCATTGAGCTTGAAGAAAAATTGTATTGTTTTTTCGCAGTAATATTTTTTTAGTTCTAAAAGAATATATACTTTGTCTTTTTGAGTTGTATTCTTTCGCTCATACAATCCGATTAATTGATTTATGAATGAAGGAGTCACCTGCTGCGTTTTAGATAGAGCAATCTCAATCTTACTATTTATACGATCAATCTTATATTTTCTTGCCTCCCACAACTTTACGCTTGAATCCACGCGGTTCCTTTCTGAATACGCATTCCAATGTGCATATTTATAACTTTCTGAAAAGATTTTTTTAAAGGCGGAAACTCTTTGTATCAATAATTCGGGTTCAGACATATTATAACGAGACTTCCCAAAGCGTCTTTTTAAATATTTGTCTTTAGTGCGGTAATATTTATATTTAGATTCCACAGATTGCCATTCATGTGGATAATAATACTTTAGTAATGCTATTATATCTGCTTTTGTATACTTACGTGGCAACAATGGAGTCACAGATTTAATCTCGGTATTCCACATTGACAGAATGTCGTCCAACTCATGTTCAAAAATATGTTTTGTAACACCTGACACTTCTTTTGCAAATAATTAAAATTCGAAATTCGTATATAGAAATATTATTTAGACTTATAACATAAGCAGGACTTAGCCTATCGCTGCTTTGTTAAATCGTACCCATCTGCATCGTTTTCACTTTTATCATAGGCATTATCAATATACTTTTTAGGATTTGATAAGAATTCATCTTCTTCAACAAAAGCGATATAAGACCCTGTCAATGCACTTACACATTTGCATTGATTACAAGAATACACTTTGGGGTTCTGATTATATCTATTATTATTAATAATATCATAAACCTTTGAATCATAATAATTAGAAACAGAACACCCATCTGATTTAGTTGAGGTATACTTAAACCAATCATACCCTCCATTTACTTTCATTATGACTCCAACAATTCCATTAGTGTGAGATGTTCTATTTTTTCTTGTTATATTCTTAAGACAATACTCAATCTCCCAATCAATCCACTTACTTTCTTTTATATGCGGAGAAACAATTACAATCGTTACAGATGTATCGTACATCATATCTTTTAGATTCTTCTTTATATTCTCAGTAGATGTATCTGTTAAATCAGGTGAAGCACTTGTTTCTCCTTGATAGTAGCTCGCATCATCCCCAAAAGCCTTTATTATCCTATCACGAAGTTCTTGCGCTTCGCTATATTTATATGAAATAAATGTTTTATGTGCCATAACTATTTTACTTTTTTTATTAACTCTATTACTATTTCCATCACTTCGTCTAATGTTTTGGTATCATCGCCCAAAGATTCAATATCACAACGATAAATGTCGAAAGTATGGTCATCTTGTTTTTCGTCTAGTAACTCTCTCCACAATTCTTTAGATATATATCCTGTTCTGCCAATTGGTATTAGGAAATTGCCCTGTTTTTTTGAAATTTCATATTCTGACCACATTCCATTAGATAAAACAGTAATTCCATTTTCCTTCTTATTACCCAACAAAAAAATTGATATACCACTATATGATATCATGTCTTGTCTATAAGCTTCCCACATTGCTTTTGCATCATCACCCTGTGGAAAAGGCCTCAGAATCAATTGGTCTGTCAGCGATTTTTTCTGATTGTGATATATTTCAGAAAGAGCACCACTAATTACCGCACTACCCACACCTAAACCATATCCTGAAACTATTTTAAATCCTTTATGGATTAAAAGACCACTTAATTTACTTATAAATTCTTCATACGCCTCTTTACCATCAGGCTCATATTCCGCTGCTGCCCCAGATATATACACGGTTCGACTATTATATCTTCTTTTAATGCTCTGTAATATTTCCGTTATCTCCGAGTATTCTTTAATAAGTACGGTTTTGATGTTAAAGCGTTTTAAATCATCTATGAAATATGACAATTTTCTTTTTTCATATTCAAATTGATCTCTGTCAGGATAATCAGTCTCAGAAACATCTTTTAAGAAGCAATAATGTTCCCTCATATTTCCTTTCAAATGCGCTCTTAGGTGGGCGCATATATACGAGAAATTAGGATCTGTAAAACTAAAACCAATAAACATAAATGTTTTAGTCATTAAATCTCCAGACAATGCATTTATAAAAGGAGTTTTCTCATGATGATAAGATTCATAATCATCTCGAATTAATACAGATTCTTCAGGACGATCTATATCTCCATGCATTTTATAAACTACAGCATCACGTCCTTTTAATGTTGTAGTCAGATTTGCACAACAAACTTTAACATCACATATTTTGCCGTTATTCTCTAATGATTTCTCTATCAGTTTGTCATAATTAGTAGTCCAATATGTAGAAATCGGTAGGCGAGCAAGTATATGATGATTATCATTTGGCAACTTACCAGTCTGGAACGCATCTTTAATTATCTCATTTAATCTTGCACGATTATTACCACTTCTATTATAATAATACTGAGCTACTGCAACCAAATCGGATTCCTTTTCAATATCAAGTTCTAATTCCTCGGCAATTTCTTTTAATAATTGTTTCCAATTAACACATCCACTTGATGCAGACAATCCAGCTCCTGCAAAAACAGCAGCATCGCCATTATTAAGTGCTTTAAGATAATTTTTTATGAAAACATCCTTTTGTATTGGCATAACTAAAATTTATTTAGGATACTGATTTCGAATTCTAATAGCCTCTTCTACCCATTCATTTATATGCTCTTTGATATAATCATATACATTGGTACTTATTTTATATGGAGGATTATAAGTCTTGCATATTTCTGATAGGTTAATTTCATTACCATCAACCGGATAGTTGCGTTCTGCTATATAATTATATGTTCTATCGATATAGAATAATTTAAATGGATTATTCCCTTTTATACTCTGTTCACCATTGAAATCCTTCAGATGGTGCACATAAATACCAACAATCCCTTTTCCCTCTTTTCTAGATTGCTACAAAAGAACTGAACCCACCTC